>CDZG01052062.1_pt1 | contig 244640 bp, 191 predicted proteins | sample 557741 | NCBI WGS metagenome assembly CDZG01 (sample SAMEA3182086, study PRJEB8094) | gut metagenome | biome: human; feature: gut; material: Stool; isolation source: human stools | place: Canada | collected 2013-01-21
GCGGTCGGGGAGCTGGAAGGTGAGGGCGGGGCCGCTGCCGGTGGGGGGGCCGGGTGTGAGGGCGTCGTCCAGCGTGTCGGTGCAGGAGGAGAGGAGGAGGGCGAGGGCGAACAGCAGGGGGCTGAGGGCGGACGGCAGACTGTGTGCGGTGTGCAGTGTGCTGAGGGTGGTGTGCGGGGTGTTCATATCTGTTATGGGTTTAATGGGTTATACGGTTCGTTACGGGTTGCTGATTATTGGTTACGGGTTGCTGATTACGGTTTCAAAATGATTGACGGGAGTAACTCAAACTCCTCCTCTATAAACAGAGGGAGAGCTGGCTGCGCTGTATTTCAATGCTTCATTCTTCATTGTTTTCATTCTTTCCTTTCCGCAGGATTCTTCTTCATTCAATCTTCTCCAGCACCAGCGGCTCGCTGCCCACTCCTTCGGTGACGGCGCTCTGCTTCATGTTCTCCACGAACCGGTAGGGGCACTGCTTGGTGGGGTTCTTGGTGTTCCACTGGGTGATGGCGGTGTTCAGCGTCGGGATTTGGGTGGCAGTGCCGCTGCCGTTCTTTACTTTTTCGGTGGCATTGCCCGCCGTGCCCATGACGCCCGGCCAGGTGATGTTTTCGTAGCCCGTGGTGCTGGGGCTGCCTACGGGGCAGAAGTAGATGCTGCCGTCGGCATTGGCTGCTTGGTTGCTGCCGGCACCGTAGCCCACACCTACTGTAGGCACTCCCGTGCCCCACTGGTAGAAGCAGGCGTTGAGGGTGGCGTAGTTGTCTCCCACGATGCCGCCGGTTCCGGTCACTGTGCCCGTGCTGTAGCAGGCGGTGAGGGTGCCGTAGCTATATCCCACGATGCCGCCGGTGCTGTTGCCGGTTCCGGTCACCGCGCCCGTGCTGTAGCAGGCGGTGAGGGTGCTGTGGTTGCTTCCCGCGATGCCTCCGGTGCTGCTGGTTCCGTTCACCGTGCCGGTGTTGGTGCAGGCGACGAGGGTGCCTTGGCCGCTGTTGCTTCCCACGATGCCGCCGGTGCTGCTGTTGGTTCCGTTCACCTCTACCTGGTTGGTGCAGTTCGTCACGGTGCCGTAGCTATATCCCGCGATGCCGCCGGTGTTGTCGGTTCCGTTCACCGTGCCGGTGTTGGTGCAGGAGACGAGGGTGCCTTGGACGCCGTTGCTTCCCACGATGCCGCCGGTGCTGCCGTCGGTTCCGGTCACCTCCACCTGGTTGTTGCAGTTCGTCACGGTGCCTTCGTTGCTTCCCGCGATGCCTCCGGTGTTGTCGGTTCCGTTCACCGTGCCGGTGTTGGTGCAGGCGACGAGGGTGCCTTGGCCGCTGTTGCTTCCCACGATGCCGCCGGTGCTGCTGTTGGTTCCGTTCACCTCTACCTGGTTGGTGCAGTTCGTCACGGTGCCGTAGCTATATCCCGCGATGCCGCCGGTGTTGTCGGTTCCGTTCACCGTGCCGGTGTTGGTGCAGGAGACGAGGGTGCCTTGGACGCCGTTGCTTCCCACGATGCCGCCGGTGCTGCCGTCGGTTCCGGTCACCTCCACCTGGTTGTTGCAGTTCGTCACGGTGCCTTCGTTGCTTCCCGCGATGCCTCCGGTGTTGATGCGGCCCTTCACGCTGCCCGCCACGGTCAGGTTCTTCACCGTGCCGTCCCGGCCGATGTTTCTGAAGAAGCCTTGGCCGTCGTCGTCCGGGCGGTTGATGGCGAGGCCGGATACGGTGTATCCCGCACCGTCGAAGGTGCCGGCGTACCGTTTATTGTCCTCTAAGTTCCCCATCGGCGTCCAGTTGCTGCCTCCCTCCTCGGTGGGGGTGGGCAGGGCGATGTTCGCCGTCAGGGTGGCGTTCAGCTTGTAGTAGTCCCCGCCTGCATTCACGAAGGTGGCGAAGAGGCTGAGCTCGTTGGCCGTGCTGAGGAGGCAGACGGGGGAGCCGTTGGCACCCGCTTCCTCGGCCAGGGTGAAGAAGCCTTTCAGTCCGGACACTTTTCTCTCCAGCGTGGGCAGGCTGCTGGTGGGGTTGCCGGCCACGTAGAAGTAGGAGTACTCAGCTCCCGATGCCTCACCGTAGGCCATGATGGCGAAGTTCATCTGCATGAGGTAGTTCGTGTTCAGGTCCTCAAGGGAGCTGACGGACATGTGGTCGGCAGAGCCGCCCTGGGCGCCGAACACCTTGTTGTTGGTGGGGTAGCAGGTGTTGAAGAGGCTGTAGTTGCTGCTTCCCGCGATGCCGCCGGTGTTGTCACCGGTTCCGGTCACCGTACCGGTGCTGATGCAGGTGGTGAGGGTGCCGTAGTTGTTGTCTCCCACAATGCCGCCGGTGCTGAAGGTTCCGGTCACTGCTACCTGGCTGATGCAGGTGGTGAGGGTGCCGTAGTTGTTGTATCCCACGATGCCGCCGGTGCTGTTATGGCCCTTCACGCTGCCCGCCACGGTCAGGTTCTTCACCGTGCCGTCCCGGTCGATGCTTCCGAAGAAGCCTTGTTCGTTGTCGTCCGGGTGGTTGATGGCGAGGCCTTCGACGGTGTATCCTGCACCGTCGAAGGTGCCGGCGTAGGGGGACTGATTGGTCCCTATCGGCGTCCAGTTGCTTCCTCCCTCCTCGGTGGGGGTGGGCAGGGTGATGTTTGCCGTCATGGTGGCGTTCAGCTTGAGGTAGATTCCGCCCATGTTCACGAGGGTGGCGAAGAGGCTGAGCTTGTCAGCCGTGCCGAGGAGGCAGACTGGGGAGCCGTTTTCACCCAGGTCGCTGGCCAGGGTGAAGAAGCCTTTCAGTTCGGGCGCCCCGTCCGCCAGCGTGGGCAGGCTGGTGGTGGGGCTGGCGCTTGCCTCGTAGTGGTAGGGGAAGCTGGCTTTCCCATTGTAGGCCATGATGGCGAAGTTCATCTGCGTGAGGTAGTTCTTGTTCAGGTCCTCAAAGGAGCTGACAGACATGTCGTCGGCGGAGCCGCCCTGGGCGCCAAACACTTTGTTGTTGGTGGGGTAACAGGCGTTGAGGGTGCCGTAGTCGTTGTATCCCGCGATGCCGCCGGTATTGCTGCCGGTTCCGGTCACTGCTGCCTGGTTGATGCAGGCGTTGAGGGTGCCGGAGTTATGTCCCGCGATGCCGCCGGTGCTGTTGTCGCCCTTCACCGTTGCCTGGTTGGTGCAGGCGACGAGGGTGCCGGAGTTATGTCCCGCGATGCCGCCGGTGCTGTAGGTTCCGTTCACCTCCACCTGGTTGGTGCAGGCGTTGAGGGTGCCGTTGTTGTTTCCCGCGATGCCGCCGGTGCTGTCGCGGCCCTTCACGCTGCCCGCCACGGTCAGGTTCTTCACCGTGCTCTCTCTGTCGATGTTTCTGAAGAAGCCTTGTTCGTTGTCGTCCGGGTGGTTGATGGCGAGGCCGGAGACGGTGTATCCCGCACCGTCGAAGGTGCCGGCGTACTCCCTGTTATTCCCCATCGGCGTCCAGTTGCTGCCTCCCTCTTCGGTGGGGGCGGGCAGGGTGATGTTCGCCGTCAGGGTGGCGTTCAGTCTGCGGTAGTTGTCATTTCCTTCCATGTTCACGAGGTCGGCAAAGATTTGTAGCTCATCGTACGTGCCGATGAGGTAGCGGGGTTGCCCGTTCGGGCCTGTGCCGTCGGCGGTGAGGAGGTCGGCCATCTGGGGCTCTCCGACGGTCAGCACGGGCAGGGCGCTCTGGGCGGGGCTGCCGGGCTTGTAGTAGTAGGGGCACTTGTTGCCCGGGTTTCCGTTGTTCCATGCCACGATGGCCACGTTGCGGGCGGGCAGGTATTTGTCGTTCAGGTTCTGGAGGGAGCTGGGCACGGGGGTGCTGGTGCCGGCTTCCGTGCTCGCACTCTCCATCCCTACCCCGCTTCCTTCGTTGCCGAAGGCTTTATTGTCGATGGGGTAGCAATCTTTCTGGGTGCCGCCGCCTGTGCCGTCGCCTCCATCCACTTTGCAGTCTGTGGTGGTGGTGAAGCAGGCGGTCAGCGTTCCGCCGCTGTTGGTGCCTGTTACGCCGCCCACAGCGCCGCCAGCGTCTCCCGTCAGCGTGGTGGCCATGCCGGCGCAGAGGTAGAGGTTGCCGTTGTTTTGGTTGAGTCCCACCACGCCGCCTACGCGGCTTCCGCTTCCGGTGCCCGATACTTCACCTGTGGCGTAGCAGGCGATGAGCGTTCCGCTGTCGTTGAGGCCTGCCACGCCGCCGGCTCTGGCGCTGGTTCCGTTCGCTTTCACCGTGGCGCTGCCGACGCAGTTTTCCAGGCTTCCGCCTATGTTGCTTGCCACGATGGCGGCCACGCAGTCTTTGCCTTCCACACTTCCTGTCACGGTCAGGTTCTTCACCGTGGCGTCGGCGCCGTCCTTGGCGGCGATGGTTCCAAAGAAGCCCTGGTAGTCGGCCTGCGGGCGCTGTATGTCGAGACCTGTGACGGTGAATCCTCCGCCGTCGAAGGTGCCGGTGTAGGGGGCTGACGGGGTGCCTATCGGGCGCCAGTTGGCGGCACCGTTGGTGCCACTGTCGTTGTAGGTATTCACGGTCAGCCCGCCGAGGTCGATGTCCATGGGCAGGATGAGGTTGGTCTTCATTCTGGCGGCGATGTCGTCGGCGTTGGTTTCGGGGGCGTTTCCGGCGTAGTCGGGGGCGTTTAGGTTATCTGCCGGTTTCAGGGGCGGTGTTCCGCCGTCGGCCATCCAGTCCGCCACGGCTTTCAGTCCGTGGGCGGATTTGGCGGTGTAGGTGTAGGCGCCGGTGCTGCTGTCGTAAGTCACGTCGAGCTGTTGTACCAAGTCCACCAGCGTGCCCTCTTCTCCCCATTGGGGTTTCCCGTCGGGCAGGGTGAAGGTGATGGTGCTCTGCTGCGTGTGTTGGTCCAAAGCGATGGTCAGGCTGAGGGGGTATCGCAGGTTGGCGTACAGGGCTTTGCCGGTGGTTCCGGTGCTGCTTCCGCTTCCGGTGCCGCTTTCTGCGTCACCGTTCGTCTGTTTCAGCACGAAGGTGCCGTTGGCGGTTGCGGTGCCTGTTTCGTTCGTCATCGTCATCTGCGCCACGAAGCGCAATACTCGGGCGGTGGCGGTGGCGGTTCTGGCAGCGGCCTCCTCGGCGATGCTGCCCGGAACGATGGCCTGCCACACGCCCTTGCCCGCCGGCACTCCTGCTGCCGACACCCGGCTGAACGGTACGAAGAAGGTCTCCTCCTCGCCGTCCAGGGCGACTTCCACCCACAGTGCGCTCAGCGTGCCTTTCGTCAACATTTCTCCGCCTCCGAAAATCTCACCGCTAATCTTTATGTCCGTTTCCGATAGCTGCATCAGCGCCCCGGTGTGTGCCAGGTTGGCGCAGATGCCGCCCAGGTTCTTTCCGTTCAGGTTGCGGTAGATGGCGAGCTGGCCCGCCGTGAGGTCGGCGGGGGAGAGGGTGGCGCCGGCGTCCTCCACGGGGTCCGGCGTGCCGCCCGTCGCGTCTGGCGCGGCCTTGCTGCTCACCGCCACCAGGGCGTCGGCGTAGAGGCGGACGTGGTATTGCCCGTCCGTGATGCCGGGGATGTCGGTCGTGCTTGTGCCCACACGGTAGTTCATCCCGCAGGGGTCGGTGGCGAGGGTTGAGTTGGTGGTGGTCAGTCCGCCCGAGGGGGCGCTTCCGGCGCTTCCGCCGTTGGCTGTTCCTTCAGTCACTTGCGGCGTGGCTGCCAGCCAGAGCATGGCTTGCGCTTTCGCCCAGGATTCGCCGTTCTCGGCGCCGGTGCTTCCGTCACCGCTGGTGTTGGGGCATAGGGGGTTGGTGGAGGCGTCGCCGGCATAGGTCAGCCAGTCGCCGCCGTTCTGCAGGGTGGTGTAGGTGCAGTATCGGGCGTTCGGGGTTCTGTCGGCGGTGGTTCCTGCGGCGGCATTGGCGGCATCCTTGCTGAAGTCGTATCCGCCGAATCCGTGTCCGCCGAAGTTATATCGCAGGTACATCCGGTCTCCGGCGTTGGTGATGCCGGTGATGGAGATGTTGGCGGGGACGAGGGCGGTACCGTCGGTGGTTTGATATGTGTTGCCGTCGCCGCCGCTGATGCGGGTCTGGGCGCCGGTGCCGCCGGCTTGTGCGTTGTCGCCGGCTGCTTGCGCGCCGCCACGTGTATTGGCGCTGTGTCCGTCCAGGTTGACGGATGCCACGGCCAGCCTCCCCGGCGTGGGGTTGCTTCCGGGGATGGTGGTGTAGAGGCGGTCGTCGTCCTGGCAGGCGGGCAGCAGGGTCAGCATGCCCAGCAGAGCCAGCACGGCCGGCAGGGCTATTGCGGTGCGCAGGCGGCGGCTTGCGGTGAACAGTTGTTTTCCAATCCGTTCGCTATGTAATTCTTCGTTCTTCATTCTTCGTTCTTCATTTAAATGGTTCTTCATTCAGAAGGCTCTTTATTTGATAGGTTCTTTGTTCTCGTCTCCCGTCAGGTCTTCGTCCACCGTGGCGTCGCTCCACGTGCCGATGGTTCCGGTGGCGGAGACGATGCGGTTGCGGTCCACGGTGACGGTGAGCGTCAGGTGCTCGCCGGGGCGGAGGTAGAGGAGGTGGCCGGAGTACTTGCCGCCGGCGTCGGCGGTGCTGCCGGTGTCGCATCGGGGGTCATCGGCGGATAGGCCGGTGAGGGCGATGGAGGAGAGGGGGAGGCGGTAGGTGGCGGTGGTGGTGCTTTCGGTGTCGCTTCCGCCATTGAGGATGTTGTTCAGCTCAAGGACGAGGACGTCTTTGTCCCGGTCAGCCTCGGCGGTGGAGGTGCTGTAGCGCTCGGGGGTGCCGTCGGCGTTCAGCGGGGAGTAGGCGTAGATGTCGTAACCATCCTCGTCCGTACCTGCATTCCCTTCTGTGTGCGTGATGCTGGCGGACACGATGCCGCTTATCAGGTTGGCGGGCACGGTGATGCCGGAGGCGGCGGTGGTGGTGGCGGGGTGCCGCAAGGGAAAGCAGTTGTAGTTGCCTTCTGCATTTCTCATTTCGATAATCTGATAGATAGCTATCCCCATCTCCGCTTCTGTCGGGTCGTCGGGGTAGCTGCCGTCGGCATTGGCGGTGGTCAGGTAGTTGAGCAGGTCGGGATGCGCCGGGGTGCTGCTACCGGTTCCGGTGTTGCTGCCGGTATAGACGGGGCGGCCTGCTGTGCTCTTGGTGCGGATGTAAGCATCTGCCAGCACGCCGCCGTTGGTGGTCATGTCCAGCTCGGTGCCGGTGCTGGTGTTCACCAGCACGGAGAGCTTGGCGGTGGTGTGGCGCAGGCGGAAGGCGAAGCTGGGGGCGGTGGCGCCGTTGCCATCGGTGCCGTTGTTCAGGCTGGCGATGGCGAAGAGCTGGTCGTCGTAGCTGTTGTCGTTAATCTCCAGGATGCCCAGGCGGCTGTGGGGCTGCCGGGTGCCGGCGGCGTCTTTGCCCTTCAGGTTGAAGTGGCGCAGGCGCAGGGTGAAGGGGTCGCTGCTGCCGTTGTACCATTGCGTTTCGCTTCCCAGGTTGCTGATGGTGACGTCACTTCCGGATGGGCAGAGCGTATAGTTGGCGTTGTCGGTGGCGCCGGGCAGGTAGAGGGAGGCATTGGCTTCGGCTATGCCGCCGCTGGCTGCGCTGCGGACTTCGGCACCTATTCCTATCACGGTCTCCGCCGTCACCTCGTTCCATGCCGGGATGGCGGTGAGGTCGGGGCTTCCGTCGTTCGCACGTGTTTTATTCTCTGTGTTTTCTCCGCCGAAGGCTTGGAGCGTCGTTCGCAGCCCGACGGCGGTTTCGGGATCCATAGCTTCAAGGGCGTCGTGCTGTCCGTTGCCGTGGGTGTCGTCAATGCCGTCGGGGGCGCAGGCGGCGAGGGTGCAGACGAGGGTGCAGGCGGTGGTCACCAGGCGGAGTATCTTCACTCTCCCTCTATAAACAGAGGAGGAGTTTAGGATAGTCTCGCTATGTAATTCTTCATTCTTCATTCTTCGTTCTTCATTTAAAAGGTTCTTCATTTCCTTGCTCCCGTCATCCTGAGCTTGTCGAAGGATCTCTTCCCCTTTGTGTTCTCCGGGAGAGCAGATGCTTCGGCTTCGCTCAGCATGACGGATGATTCTGCGGGACTTTTCTTTCATTTCCCTATTTCGATGATGTCGTCGCTGCCGTCTGGCTTCTGGGCGGTTACGAAGTCCGCCACGGTGATGCCGGTGATGAAGGCGCTCTTGCCGTTCAGCGTCACGGTGAAGGTGTAGGTCTTGCCAAGTTCCAGGAGGTAGGTTCTGGGCTGGCCGGTGCCGGAGTCGGTGGGCGGCTTCACGTGGTAGGTGGCGGAGGCGTTGGTGGGGAGGCCACCTGGGTCGTTGGCGTCCAATTGGTTGCCATCCTCCGGGGCTTTGTAGATGGAGAAGAGGTAGCCTTCGGCGCCCAGGATGGCGGGACCGTCGGGGCTCCCGGAACTTCCGGTGTCGAGATAGCCGTCTCCTCCGGCCTCCCAACGGGCGGGCACGGTGCCGGACACTATGTTGACGAAGGTCCAGACGCTGCCGGCGAAGACGGCGTGGGCACTGCTGTTGGGATAGCTGCTTGCGTTGTTGTATTTGGGGCGGTTGCCGTTGTCAGTCCAGGCGATGTCGGTGCCGGCGTTGTTGATGTCGGTTTGGGTCATTCCCCGCAGGTATATCCGGTATCCGCTGTTGACGTCCAGCACTTTCCCGTTGGCATCCTTCAGCTGTACGCTCACGGCGGAGGTGTAGGGCGTCAGGCTGCCGTTGAAGGTGAAGGTGGCGGCGGTGCCGGAAGGGGTAGAGGGGGTGCCGGAAGGGGTGCCACCGGAGGCGGAGGCCTGCTGCACCTGTGCTGTGCCGTGGTAGCAGACATAGAACATCGCTCCTCCGTCCGTCCGCCGGATCTTTGCCGTTGTCCGCATGTAGTAGTTGCCTGCTCCGCCATGCACGGTGAGGGGGGAGTAGCCTTTGGTTACCGTCCAGACCTTGCCAGCATCAGCGTCAGCGTACGTGTAGCAACTGCTTTGCGTCACGGTTCCATCCGCTTTCATCAGGTCTACGTAGAGCTGGATGAACTGGATGTTGTCGCCCGTGGCCTTGGTGCTGGCGGTGGCGCCGATGCTGCTGATGGCGATGACGGGTTGTCCCAGGGTGAGGGCCACGTCGGGTTGGTCGCCTCCTTCGGGGGTGGCGGTGCCGGGGGTGATGCTGCCGGTGTCGTCGGACAGGGTGCCGTCGGTGCAGGCGGCGAACAGGGCCAGCAGGGCGGTGGTGAACACCAGGCGGAGTATCCCCACTCTCCCTCTGTTTAGGATAGTCTCGCTATGTAATTCTTCATTCTTCATTCTTCGTTCTTCATTTAAAAGGTTCTTCATTTAGAAGGTTCTACCGGTGTGTCGATGTTGCCGAAGTCCGTGTCCACTGTGCTGGCTTCGTAGTCTGTAATCTGGCTCTGCACGTCGCCGGGCGTGAGGCTCTGCAGCGAGAGGGCGACGGTGAGGGTGATGTGCTCGCCGGGGTTGTAACCGAAGTCGCTGCCTTCGGCTCGCTGCACGGCGACGGTGCTGAGGTCGAGCGTCCACTCGTAGCTGGGCTCGGAGGGGTCGGTGGGGACGAACTTGCCGCCAGTGTCCTTCTCCGGGTTGCCGTCAGCGTCCTCCGCCACGTTGTAGCGGATGGTGAGCAACCGTGCGTCGGACTTGCCATCGGCGCCGGATGCGGGCAATGCCTGCGGGGCGATGAGAGTGCTGCCGGCAAAGGTGGCGAAGAAGCCGTCGCTGTCATTGCCTCCGTCATCGGGATTTATCAGCGCTTCCTCCACAAGGCTTGCGCCGGACGGGATGGGCCATGCCTGGCGGTAGATGCCGGTGCCGGCGCTCTTGTCACTGGCGCTGGTGGCGTTGGCCGCCTCGTCCGCGGCACGTGGCAGTGTGTAGACGAAGGCTTTCAGCAGTTTGCCCTTCAGCCGGCTGTCCCGGCAGTTGAGGATGAGCGTCAGGCGTGCCAGACGGCTCTTCAGCGTGCTGAAGGTGAGGGCGGGGCGGGTGGCGTCGGCGTTGCCGCTTTGGATGCCGGGGATGGCGGCGGAGCTCCAGAGCACGTTCTTCCGGTTGTCGGCGGTGAGGGTGATGTTGGGACTTTTGGCGATGACGTCGGCGGAGAAGATGCCAGCATCCTGCTCCTCCTGCGCCACGGTGAGGTAGAAGGTCTGCGCCGTGAGGCCTGCGCCGGCTGTCTGCTGCCAGTAGAGGGGGGCGGGGCTTCCGCTTCCGGCGGTGGTGCCGAAGGTGCCGGTGATGGTGGTGAAGGAGAAGTGGGCGTCGGACTGCGTGATGTCGGCGTCGGCCACGAGGTAGGGGCTCAGATGGCCGGTGGCGATGGCTTCACTGGTGCCGGTGGTGGCGGGGTAGTAGAGGGTGAGGGCGCTCAGGGGACTGTCGTCGGTGAAGGCACGGGTCAGGGTGCCGCTTCCCGAGGCTGCGGGCAGGGTGGCGGTGGCGCTCAGGGGAGTGCGGGCGGCGTCGGGGCTGCCGGGACTGCCGGTGCCGTCGGCGGTGCACGAGCAAAAGCCGAACAGTATCACCAGGGCGATGATGAACGTCAGGAACGACAGTACGCCGATGGCGCCCACCATGGCAGGCACCAGGTTGCCGTTCTCCTTCATTCTTTCTATGATATGCATTGTCTTCATTGTTCTTTCTTTAGGGTCATTCCTCATTCTTCATTCCTCATTTAGCAAGTTCTTCATTTAGCAGCCCCCTACCAGTCCGGCTTCATGCTGCCACTGCCCTCGAGCGTCGTCCAGGCCTCGATGCTGCCCGAGAGGGAGACGGCCGTTTCATCTACCGTGATGGTGATGGCGTACTTCTTGCCCGGCTCTATCTTGCCGCCGGCGAAAAGCTTTTCGCCCGTGACGCCGGAGGCCCTGGAGCTTGGGGCTGCTGCGCTCTTCTCGATGTCCGCCAGCTTCAGCGTGTACGAGTTTCCGTTGGTCAGCTTCAGCACGATGGCGGCGTCGGCGTCGGGATTGCCGGCGTTGGCGGTCAGGGCCTGCGGGGCCACGGTGTAGACTGTCCCGTTCTTGAAGGGAGCGCCGTTCGTGGCCTTTCCGCCGGCAGGGATGCCGGAGGCAGAGGGTGTCGTCGCCGTTGCCGTACCGCCTATCAAGTCGCTGACGGCGTCGGCCAGGGTGATGACGGGGTTCCCTGCGGCATCTACGGCGGGCGTGTAGTCGGCAGTGGTGCCCTTCAGGCGGATGATGCGGGTGGTGAGGGCGGCGAGCATGGCGTCGGCGGATTCATATCCCTCTCCCGGCACCAGCGTGACGGAGATTTGGCTCATGGCATGCGCCAGCGTCACGCTGAGGGGGGTGCCGTAAGCATTGCCCTCAACGCTGGCGGCTTCCCGGGTGACGGCAAGCCCCGTCAGGAAGTCCACTTCGGGCGTGGTCTTCGTCTGATACGTGTAGAGCGCGGCGAACTTGCCGGAGTAACCGTCTTGGGCGATGTCGTCCCAGTAGAGGGGGGCGGCGGAAGTCCAGGTGGCGGGGCTGGAGGCGTTGTTGCACGTGTAGGTGGCGGTTTGCTTGGGGGCGGTGCTCAGGGCATCGCCGCTTCCGCCGCTGGTGGTCACATACGTCAGCCGCAGCGCGTCGCCCACGGAGGGGGTGAAGCTGTCGTCGCCCGATACGCCCGGCGTGCCGGCATCGGTGAAGCCGTCGATGGTGATGGTCTTTGAGGCGGTGCTTCCGGTGTCCCAGTCCGTCACGGCGAAGCCCAGGCTAACGCTGGCCTTGCTGATGCTGACGTTGAGGATGTTGGTGGCGCCTTGCTGCAGGGCATAGGCGGCGGAGGTGGCTTTCAGGGTGTAGCTCTGCGCTGTTCCGTTGTGGGTGATGGTAATCGTGGCAATCGCTGCGTCACTCCCCATCGTCTGCGGGATGCAGATGGCTTCGTAGGTGACGGCTGCGGTCAGCTCGCCGAGGTTGTTCTCAGGGCCGGAGGCGGGGGCGTCGAGCGTCTTCGGGGTGATGGCGGCCACTTCGGACAGGTTCGCGATGTCCTTGCCGTCCTTGCCGTCGCTGGCGTCCTTCCCCACGAAGCTGACGTCGCACTTCGTGTGCAGTCCCGTGATGGAGACGGTGGCGGCGGCGAGCTCTTCCCGGGTGTAGTCGTTTCCGGTGCCGGCATTGTCCACGACGTTGATGCGCAGCTTGGCCAGGGCGTGGGTGAAGATGAGATTGCCTTCACCGTCCATGTTCTTGGTGTATGTCAGGCCACGCACATTGTTGCTGACGAGCAGGTCGCTGGCGGTGAAGTTGTCGGGAGAGGCGCTGTTTTGGTCGGTCTGCACGGTCCAGGAGAGGCCGGTGGCGGCGGTGAGGTCGTTGCCGGTGCTGTTCGTCGTGGGGGAGTCCTGGCGAGGGCTGTAGGCATAGAGGTCGAGGGCCGTGAGGTAGTCGTTCCAGTAGACGGGGGGCGAGGTGGTGCCATCGGCGGCGTAGGGGTGGTTGTCGCTGTTGACGTCCAAGCCGCTTAGGGAGGTGGCGCCGGCGGCGGCGAAGTAGATGCCTACCTGGGCTCCTGCGGGAAGTTTCTTATCCGGCGTTGCGGCACGGGTATTCCCCACTCCTCCTCTATAAACAGAGGGAGAGTGGGGGGTGGCATCCACGCTGAAGCTTAGCGTCACCTCTTCCCTTGCCGTTGTCCCGGCGGGCGATTCGTTGTCCTGGCAGGCGCTCAGGCTCAGGACGAGGGCGGCGGAGGCTATCCAAATGGAATGTTTCTTCTTCATGTTATATCTGTCGTTAATTGTTCTTTCTTTCTGTCGTCTGAACGTAGTGGGGAATCTCCTTCCGGTGCTTTCGGAGAGTGGATTCTTCACTCCGTTCAGAATGACAGAGTCACTTATCGGCAAGGATTAGGATGCCGGGGCCGGATCTACCGGGTCCACGAAGTCGCCGCTGCCGTCGCTGGAGTTGGTAGCCCAGTCTGTCACGCCGAAACTCAGGCCGAAGCCGGTCTTGCCGACGGTGACGGTGAGCGTGGTGTGCTGGCCGGCGGTGAGGGTGAAGGCGGCATCTTTGGCGGTGATGTTGTATGTCTTGACCGGGTCTGTTCCTATTCTTATGGTGGCGATGACTGCGTTTTGCGACCATGTCTGCGGGCAGAGGACGAGGGTGTTCAGGATGGCGTTGTCGCCGGTTCCTTCGGCTTCGGTGTTATGTGTCAGTGTCACATCTGCCTCTGTCGCTTTCGTGGTGAACGTATTGCCCGGGGTGGGGACTGCATTCACTGTCAGGTAGCCGGATTTCAGGGTGACGGTGGCATTTTTCAGGTCGTTCTTGATGTATCCCGTTCCGGGCTTTAACTCGATGGCGAACTGGCTCATGATGTGCTTCAGCTTGTTGGCTTCTTCGGTGAATTTTAATGCTGTGCTATAGGTGCCGGCGGCGGAGGTGCCTGCCAGGTAGTCTATCTCACAGCCGGTGGCGGGATTGGCTGCCGGGGTGTAGAGGGCGGCGAAGGTAAAGGTTTTGCTGGCGTCGCCTTTTTCGTAGTCGTCCCAATAGGTGGCTTTGGTGATTTCCCAGCTGCCGTCGGCGGAGCTGTTGTAGGTGAATGTTCCCTTCTGCTTTTCATCCCCGGTTACGGTGCTGGAGCCGTCAGTCAGGTAGGCAATCTCCAGCTTGTCGTTGTTTTTGGGGGTGATGCCGGTGCCTGAAGTGATGCCACCGTCGCCTGCGTCGCTGGCGTTGATGCCTTCCACGAAGACGGTTTGGGAGGAGGCGGTTGCTGTCCAGTCCTTCACTTCGAAGCTCAGGCCGATGCCGGTCTTGCTGATGGTGACGTTGAGGATGTTGTTATGGCCTTGCTGCAAGGTATAGGCGGCGTCGGCGGGGGCTTTCACGGTGTAACTCTGCTCTACATTGCTGCTATTCGTCACTTTGATGGTAGCAATCGTGGTGCCCATTGTGATGTCCTGAGGGATGCAGATGGCCTCGAAGGAGGTGGCTGCGGCTTTTGTATTGACGGTATTGGCGGTGGCCAACTTATTCGGGGTGATGGTGGCATCGACATCGGTGTTCTTGATATCCTTGGCGGCGTCGGTCGTTTTCACGAAGATGACGTCGGCCTTGGTCTTCTGCGTGGCGATCTCGGCGGTGGCGGCTTTCAGCTGCGCTTGGGTGTAGAGTGCACCGGTACCGCCGGAGTTATCCACGAGGTTGATGGTGAGCTTGGCCAGGGCGTGGGTGAAGGTGAGTATCTTCTTTCCATCTTGGGCGTTTTTGTTCTGTGTGTACGTCAAGCCACGCACGTTGTTACTGATGAGCAGGTCGCTGGCAATGACTTTGTCGGTGGTGCTCTGGTCGGTCTTCACGGTCCAGGAGAAGCCGGTCTTGGCGGTGACGCCGCTGGTGGTGCTGTTCGTCGTGGGGGGAGTGCTGTTGTACGGGCTGTAAGCGTAGATGTCGAGCGCAGTTTTGTAGTCGTCCCAATAGACGGTTGTAGTCGGGCTGGAGGGGGTGGCGTCAGTCTTGTACTGGTTGTTGGCATTGTTGCCGTCCAGCCCATCCAGGGTGGCGTCTTTGGCGGCGAAGTATACGCCTACCGTTGCACCGTCGGGGAATGCGTTGCCCGGGACGGTGACATGGTCGCTGGAATCGTCGGCACGGGTGGTTATTCCAACGGTGGCGTCCACGTTGAAACTGAGTGCCACTTGCTCGTGGGGGTAAGCGTTGTCATCGTTACCGTTGGTGACTTCGTTGTCCTGGCAAGCGCTCAGGCTGAGGGCGGCGGCGGTGAGGGCTGCCCAGAGGTAATTCATTGTTTTCATGTTCTTGTTTTTTATAATTGATATAATGTTCTTCTTGTTTATTATAGCTCTTAGAGCTCTTACTTGTTCTTCTTTGTTAAGTACGTCTTCTTATTCATTTGATAGTACCCGTCATGGTTATCTATCTTCAGGGTTAGGGGTTGGCGGGGTCTGTGGGTTCCACGAGTTCCCCGTCGCCCTCGGTGGTGCTGCCGACGGTGTCCCATCCTTCCACCTTGAAGCTGAGGGTGGCCTCGCTCTTGTTGATGGTCAGGGTGATGCTGTTCTTCTTGCCGGGCTTGTAGGCGAAACCGCTTGCCGGCTGTGTAGGCACCTTGAGGGTGTAGTTGCTGCCATTGATGCCGACGGTGACCAGCACGGTGCCCGCAGCTACGGTTTGCGGGGCTATCAGGGCGGTGGCGGTGAAGGATTTGCCGCCGCTGTCTTCGGTCGGATTACCCAGTGTCAACGCTCCGGTGGCGTCATTGAGCGTAAGGATGCCGTCGGTGCCGATGTGCGCCAGCTTCTTCAGGTTGTTCAAGCTGACGGTGATATCACTGGCCGTGGCGTCTTCGTATCCTTCGCCCGGCTTCACGGTGACGCTGACTTGCGCCATGAGGTGACTCAAGCTGAAGGAGAGCTCATTGCCGAAAGTCACATCCGAGGCTTTTCCTCCCTGGTAGTCCTTCACCAGCCCGGCATCGGTGTCTGTGCCGGCTACTGGGGTGAACAAGGCGTTGAAGGTGTAGGGACTGCCGCTTGGGTTGAGGGCATCCCAGTAGAGGGGTGCGGTGCTTGTCCAGGACGAGCCGCCGTAGGTGTATGTGCCGGTGGCGCTGCTTCCGGCATCGGCTATATCCAGCTTGTCACCGGTAGCGGGGGTGAAACTGCCGTCGCTTTCCGAGATGCCGCCCGTAGAGTTGATGTCGCCGATGGTGATGGTTTCATTGGCGGTGCTTCCGGTGCCCCAGTCCGTCACGGCCACCTTGATGGTGGTCTGGGTCAGGTTCAGCGTCAGCGCCAAGGTCGTTATCTTACCCGCTTCCAGCATGAGGGGGCTGCTGAGCGTGGCGGTGTAGGTGTTGCCGTTACCCAGCGCCACGGTGAAGTCTCCACTGACCGTCTGCGGGACGACGATGTAGTCCGTGCCGGTGCTCAGCCCACGGTACTTATCCGGGGTGCCGGTGGCGGTAGCGGTGATGGCGTTGCCGGTGCTATAGGATAAGGTGTAGCCGGGAAGCATCTCCGGGCTGGAGATGGTGGCGCCAGCCAGGTTTGCGTCGAAGTTGTCGTTTGCCGTCAGCGTGATGCGCAGCTTGGCCAGCAGGTGGCTGTAGGTGAGGGCCACGGCGCCACCGTTCATCGGGGTGGGGCCGGCGGCTACGGGGTCTTTCAGTCTGGTCTTGGCGTCATGGATGGCGGTGCTTCCGTCGGACCCGGTATTCTCTGCCAGGGCGTAGAAGCGGTCGGCCGATGCCACGTCGTCCACATAGAAGGGGGTGGGGGAGGCGTCGGTCCAGGAACTGCTATTCCTATTATATAGGTGTGCGCCGGCGGGGGCTTCGGTCTTGTCGGGTTCCGATGGGACCCTGGTGCCCGGTGCGCTGCCGCCGCTTGCTGCGGTGAAGTCTTCTTTTCCCTTCCACATCTTCATGGTGCTGAAGGCGGGTGCGCTGCCGGTGGGGGTGTCGGCACTGCCGGTGATGGTGATGCCTACGGTGCCGGTGATGGTTGTCGGTGTGCTCCAGTCCGTCATGCTGACGCCTGCGAGGGTTGCCGTCGTGCGGCTGGCGGTAATCGTTAGCAGCGTGATGGCGCCGGCGGTGAGGTTCATCTCTTGTCCCGTTGAAGTGTAGGTGTAGGAGTGCGCCGTGCCGCCTATGGTCAGTGTGAAGCGCAGAGTGAGGGCTCCTGCCGTGAGCGTCTGCGCCGGGGCGATGAAGCGGAAACTCTTTGCGTCGCCGGTGCCGTCGGTGTAAGGCGTCAGGCCGGTGGCGGCAGCGTCGGCGGTGGCGGTGGCCAGGGCGGGGCAGGCGGTGCTGGGGATGGTGGCATCACCGCCTGCCCCGCTTGTACTGTTTCCGCTTGTGCCGTTGTATGCCAGCGAGTACTGCGTCTTCAGTCCGTCGATGGTGAGGGTGGCGGAGGCGAGTTCGGCGGCAGTCAGGCCGTCGCTTCCACTCACGCTCACCAGCTTCACTTGCAACTGGCTGAGGAGGTGCTTCAGGTTGAGGTCGAGGGTGCCGCTTTTCGTGGTGGTCTGGTAGGCCATCAGCAGGTCGGATGCCTCAAAGGCGGTGAGGGTTCCCGCTGCTCGGGTGCTCCCCGCTGCTCCTCTGTTTATAGAGGAGGTGCTTTGGTCTTTTCTCACCTCCCCTTTATGAACGTCTCCCGGCATCTCCGGCGCCACGGCGAAGAAGGCATACGTCCCGCCCGCCGGCTTCAAATCCTGCCAGTAGAGAGGCTGGGCGGTGCTCCAGCTTCCGCCGGCGCAGGTGAATGTGCTCTTCTGCCCGCTGTCCACGCTGCCGTAGCAGAGGGTGAGCGTGGCGTTTGCCGATGTGTAGGCGCTGGTTCCGTCGGCCCGTGTCTGCGGCGTTCCGCCGGTGCGTGCCTGTGGTGTTCCGTCGCTTCGCATCTGCGCCGGGTCGCTGCCCAGGGTGACTCGTGTGCTGATGCTCACGGCGTCCTTGTTCGCTCCCATTCCGTTTTCTTCGGTGCTGCATGCCGCCATCAGGGCTGCCGTCACCATCATTGTCGTTACTGCTTTTATCTTCATATCTTTATCTGTTTCATTACTTCATTCCTTCAGTCATCATATCCCGCGTCTCCCGTATGTTCTTCGCCCGTGGTCCAGTCCGTGGTGCTGACGCTGATGCCGCTTATGGCGCTCTTGCTGAGGGTAATTTTCAGTACAGTGGTCTTTCCTGCTTCCGCCTTCATGCCGGCGGGGGTGCTGACTCCGTAGGTGTGGCCTGTCACGGCGATGGTGGCCAGGCGGCTGCCGGTGGTGAAGCTTTGCGGGGCGAGGATGAGGGAGAAACGCTCACCCGCCTTGTCCACGCTCAGGGTGCGGGGACGGGTGGTGTTGGCGTCGGTGGTCGTTACGCCGTCGGGGGCGATGGTAGCCAGGGGCTGCACGGTGTCGAGGCTTACCCGGGCGGCGGCCAGTTCGGCGGCGGTGAATCCGGTGGCGGTGAGCTGCAGCTCGATGCGTGCCAGTGAGTGCTTCAACACGAAGGCGGGCGAGGTGCCGAAGGGGGTGGTGGCGGTGCCGGAGAGGTAATCCCGTTCATTGTCGCCTGCAGGGGTTGCCGCTGGGGTGAAGAGGGCGGCGAAGTTGCACGGTGTGCCGGTCTGTGGCAGGTGGTCCCAGTAGAGAGGGGCGTCGCAGGTCCAGGCGCCGGCGGTGTAGAGGTAGGTGGCGGAGGGGGAAGCGGTACCCGTTGCCGCCCCGTCCGCGAGGTAAGTTAGTCTTAGCATGTCTCTTTGGGTGGCTGCCAGGGCGATTTCATCTTTGCCGCTTCCGTCGGTGAGGCCGTCGATGCGGATGCTCTGGTCGGCGGTGATGCCGGTGCCCCAGTCGGTCATGGTGGCGGATATGCCCAGCTTGGTGGGGGTCAGCGTCAGGTTGAGGGTGGCGATGGTGCCGGACTTCAGCGTCAGGGCTTCGGCCAGCACGGCAGTGTAGGTGTCGGCATTTGTGCTGTTGCTGCCGGCGGCGGTGTCCTTCAGTTTCACGGTGAACCTGGTACCGGCGGCCATTTCCTGCGGGGCGATGATGAACGAGGCGTTTCCGGCGTCGTCGAGGGTGCAGGCGGTGGCGTCGTTGGCGTCGGTGATGCCGTCGCCGTTGGTGTCGGCATCCCGGGCCGTCACTACGTTTTCATCGCTGATGTCCGTACCCTTTTTAAGCCCGTCCAGCGTCAGCGTGGCACCGCCCGGGTTGGTGCCTGCGGGGAACGTTTCCCCTTTCAGCAAGGCGATGTTCAGGCGGGCGTAGAGGTGCTCCAGTTTGAGGGCGATGCCGCCGTCGTGCAGCGTGGCGGGGGTGATGTTGCCCAGCACGTCGGATAGTCCGCTCACGGGGTCGGGGGTGGCGGTCATCTCTGTGCGGGCGAAGAAGGTGGCGTCGGCGGCGAGGTTCTCAAGGTAGAAGGGCGTGGGGCTGCTCCACTTTGCCGTGGTGGCGTCGAAGGTGTATTCAGCCTTTGAGGTGGGTGTGGCGGCGGGCCAGAGGGTGAGGGCGTTGATGCCCGCTTCGGTGCCGTCGGTGGCGGTTACTTCCATTTCCAGAGATTTCAGGTCGGCGGTGACACCGGTGGTCCAGTCGGTCACGGTGGCGTTGATGGCTACTCCCGTCTGTCGCAGGTGTACGCGCAAGGTGTTCACGGTGCCTGGCACAAGGGCGGTTCCGGCGGATAGCGGGGCATCGAAGGCCTGTCCGGCGGCGGTGGTAATCACCAGCTTTACGCCTGCGTCGGCTGCGGTGGGCAGCACGATGGCGGTACCGCTGAGGCGGCCGGGAAGGGTTTGGCTTGCTGCTGTGCCCGAGGCGGAAGCTGTGGCGTCGTATGTCATCGGCAGGCTGATGTCGGCCTTGCTTGCTTCGTCCTTAATGAGCTTTTCTCCCGTCAGGCTCCATCGGGCGGTGGTGGCGGTGCCTTGCAGCACTACGGTGGCACCGTTCAGGTCTACATCTGCCGCAAAGGCTTCCCGGTCCACTGTAATCACCAGCTTCACTAGCTTGTGGCTGAAGGCGAGCGATACATCGGGCTTGGTGGCGCTGTGGGACGGGCTCTTGTCCGCCACCATCAGGTCAATCTGGCTCAGTGCTGTCTGTGAGGCGGTGCTGACGGGTATCATAAGGTCGGCGCCCAACTCCCGGTAGGGGTAGAAGGCAAGCACGTCGGCCTCTTCTCCCTGGGTGGGGTAATAGGCCGTATTGGCTTCGTCGGCGGGTGAGAAACGTCCGTTGGCGGTGGGGGTGACGTAGCGGGCGGCTGTGGGATTGCCTTCCACAGGGGTGGCGGTGCCACTTTGTAGCAGGATGATGCCGATGGCGTCGGTGGCCTGCCAGGCGTTGTCGGTAGCACGGGTGGCGGGAGAGGACTCCTCCGTCAGCCTGCGGCTGCCACCTCCTCTATAAACAGAGGAGGAGTAAGAATTGCCGGTGATGACGGCGGCGGTGATGCTGATGGGGGTTCGGTCGTCGGTGTCGGTGCCGTCATGGTCTTTGTCGGAGCAGGCTACCAGTGCCAGTAGCGCCATGGCCGCCGGCAGTAGGAGATGTTTCATTCTTGCTTTCATAAGAGTCGTTATTTATTTATTGTAATTCTTCATTCTTCATTTAAATTCTTCAATGAATCACCGCCTTCGCCGTTCTCACCGTTCGCAGGTTGTACGTGCGGGTGCCGCCTGCCTTGGTGATGTTACTTGTGGGCAGGGTGCATTCCGCCGTTCCGGCCAGGGCTACGAGGCGGTAGCTGCCGTTGGGCAGTGCCAGTACGCTGTTGTCGGTGGAGCTGTTCAGAGTGGCCGATGCTTGCAGTTTGGAGGCGGCGTTGAAAGCGTAGAGCGTGATGGGGTAAGATAAGGTGTCGTTTGCGGAGCTGCCGCGCGTGGTGATGTGCAGTTGGGTGGAGGTTGCCTCCGTTTCGTCGTCATCGTCATCGTCAATGATGTTGACGTAGGAGCCGGTGGAGAAGAGGGCTGTCAACAAGGCAAAGCCCGCCAGAAAAGAAGAAGTTTTGTTCGTCATTCTGTTGATGATTTTACAGTTAGTAATGTCAATGTTCTTTGTCGTGTGGAAGGCGTGTGCGCGTCTCGTGCGATAAAGTGAGTCTAAAAATACAACAGTGGCGCCGATTGGGGTGGCTTTAACCTAACTTCCATGTGACATCTGGAGGAATAAGTTTGTGACATCTCCTTTCAGTATGCTTTCTGAACGGTAAAAAGGAGGAAGAACTGAATAGGCTCTTTTGTACGGTGGGGCGAATATGGAAAAAGCCCCGCCAAGGCTTTTGTCTTGGCAGGGCTTTGCTGATTAGATTATTGCTATGTCTTTTTGTAAAGACAAATTCTTATGTGGTATGCGCTATAAAGTTTTGCGGAAGCGCTTGAGGAACATGTCGGCTTCCTCCATGCTGAGGCAGAGAGGCGGCAACAGACGGATGACATGGGTTCCGCTCACACCGGTAAATACATGCTGCTCTTTCAATAGTTTCAAACGTAATTCCTTGATCGGCTCTTCAAATTCAAGGCCAATCATCAGGCCGCGTCCGCGAACTTCCTTGATTTGCGGGAACTTTTTCAGTTCCGTCATCAGGTAGTTACCTACTTTGGCGGTATTTTCTATCAGGTTCTCTTGTTCTATCACATCCAGCACGGCGAGCGCTGCGCTACATGCCAGGTGGTTGCCACCGAAAGTAGTGCCAAGCTGTCCGTAAACGGGGGTGAACATCGGGCTGATAAGTACGCCTGCCATTGGGAAACCGTTGCCGATGCCTTTGGCTACGGTGATGATGTCGGCTTTGATGCCGTTATGCTGGTGAGCGAAGAACTTGCCACTACGTCCGTAACCGCTTTGGATTTCATCGAGAATCAGCACCGTGTTGTGTGCCGTACAAGCTTCACGCAGGGCATGCATAAATTCATCCGTCGGCAATTGAATACCACCCACACCTTGAATACCTTCGATGATTACTGCACAAACATCCCCTTTAGCCAGTTCAGCTTTCATGGCTTCTATATCGTTCAAAGGCAGATACGTTACGTGTCCGCAATCGTTGATAGGAGCAATGATTTTCGGGTTATTGGTTACTTCTACAGCCAGTGAAGTGCGTCCGTGAAATGCTTTGTTGAAGGAAACAACACGCGTACGTCCATTGTAGAACGAAGCGAGTTTCAAGGCATTCTCGTTGGCTTCTGCACCGCTATTAATCAGGAATAAGGAGTAATCATCATAACCACAAACTTTTCCTAAGCGTTCAGCAACCTGTTCTTGTAACTTGTTGATGACAGAGTTGGAATAAAATCCCAACGTGGCAACTTGCTTGCTTATCATCTCCACGTAGTGCGGATGCGCATGACCAATGGAGATAACGGCATGACCGCCGTAGAGATCGAGGTATTCAGTACCCTTTTCGTCCCATACGTGGCAGCCTTTTCCTTTGACAATATTGATGTCAAAAAGAGGATATACGTCGAATAAATTCATTTCTTTAATTATAAATTACGAAATACGAATTACTTAGAAGGCACTGGGCTTCAATCGCAAGCCGACGGTTTCTTCTAAATTGAACATCAAGTTCATGTTATGTACTGCCTGTCCACTGGCACCTTTCAGCAAGTTGTCGATGCAGGAGATGATAAGTAACTTATCACCATGTTTTTCCAGATGCAGCAGACACTTGTTGGTGTTTACCACTTGCTTCAGGTCGATGTTCTTCTCTACAATGTGTACGAAAGAGTCTTTTGCATAGTATTCTTCGTACATGCGGACGATTTCATCCAATGCAACTTTGGTTTTTACTACGATGGTAGCAAAAATGCCACGCGGGAAATCGCCACGGTAGGGGATAAAGTCGATATCTGCATCAAAGCTGTTCTGTAATTGCTTCAAGGATTGCTTGATTTCGGGAACATGCTGGTGATCGAATGCTTTATAAACGCTCAGGTTATTATTTCGCCAGCTGAAGTGACTGGTTGATCCCGGTTTCACGCCTGCACCGGTGCTGCCGGTGATGGCGTTTACCATGATGTTGTCGTTCAGCATCAGATGCTTGGCGAGAGGCAACAATCCCAATTGGATGCAAGTGGCAAAGCAGCCGGGATTGGCTACATATTTCGCTTTGCAGGTGGCGCGGCGGTTCAGTTCCGGCAGGCCGTAGATGAATTCATGCTCCGGAGAAGCAATACGATAATCCATAGAAAGGTCGATTACTTTCAGTTCCTCAGGGAGGTTATGGCTTTCCATGAACTTCTTCGTATCGCCGTGGGCGGTGCAGAAGAATAATACATCAATTTCATTCAAAGGTAACTCGTCGGTGAAGACAAGATCCGTTTCGCCGTACAATCCTTCGTGTACGTCGGTAATTTTGTTTCCGGCGTTACTAGAGCTGTTGATGAATACGATTTCCGCTTCCGGATGGTTAATCAGCAAGCGTATCAATTCACCTGCCGTATATCCTGCTCCGCCGATGATTCCTACTTTAATCATTGTGTGTTCTTTATCTGTTATATAAGTTTTTCTCTTCAGGGACAATCAACCACATAATAAGGTATACAGGGATACCGGCAAATACGGTGAAAAATGTCAGCAATGCATAACCGATGCGTACGAGAGACGGGTCGAGCCCGAAGTAATTTGCCAGTCCTCCGCAAACGCCGGCAAGCATTCTGTCGCTGCGTGAGCGGGTAAGTTTCCTATTATTATTGTCCATAAGATTTAAATCTCTTCGTCCTTATGATTGTTATAGTACACTCTCAGCGGGGTAGAAGTCACTTTGATAAAACCTTTTGCATCTTCTGCCGTCCAGCCTTTCTGCATTTCGCCGTATTCGCCGAACTTAGTCTTTACCAAATCGTCCTTACTCTCCACACCTACGGTTGAGAAACCTAACGGGCGGAGTTCCAGGATAGCCGTACCGTTCACGTTGCGTTGTGAAGATTCCAGCATGGCTTCGATGTCACGCATTACCGGTTCCAGGTACTGACTTTCGTGCAGGAACATACCGTACCAATTAGCAACTTGGTCTTTCCAGTATTGTTGCCATTTACTCAGCGTATATTTTTCCAGGAATTTATGTGCACCGATAATCAACATCGGGGCAGCAGCTTCGAAACCTACACGGCCTTTGATGCCGATAATCGTATCACCTACGTGCATATCGCGACCAATGCCGTAAGCGGCACCAATTTCTTCCACTTTCTGGATAGCTTTGATGGGATCGTCGAATGTCTCATCGTTTACTGCTTTCAGCTCACCTTTCTCAAAAGTGAGACGCAATTGTTCACTACCTTCTTTAGTGCAGTGTTTCAGGTAAGCCGTTTCGGGCAAGCCTTGTGCTGAATCCAGAATTTCACCACCACAGATGGAAGTACCCCACAAGCCTACATTATAGGAATATTTCAGCTTGGTGAAGTCTGCTGAGAAACCATGTTTGTTCAGATAATCGATTTCTTCTTGGCGGCTCAATGCCATGTCACGGGTCAGTGTGATGATTTCTACACCCGGAGCCAGTACGAGGAATGTCATGTCGAAACGAATCTGGTCGTTACCTGCCCCTGTAGAACCATGAGCGATAGCGTCTGCTCCAATCTCGTTGGCATAACGTGCAATGGCAAGTGCCTGGAAGATACGCTCGGAACTTACGGAAATAGGATAGGTGCCATTACGCAACACGTTACCGAACACCATGTATTTCAAGCTCTTTTCGTAATATTCCTGAGTTACGTCGATAGTAACATATTCTTTTGCGCCCAGTTTATAGGCGTTTTCTTCGTTCGTTTTCAGCTGTTCAGGACTGAAGCCACCGGTGTTTGCACAAGCTGCATACACTTCGTACCCTTTTTCTTTGGCAAGGTACATTACCGTAAATGAAGTATCAAGACCGCCGCTGAATGCGACTACTACTTTTTTCTTCTTTTCTTCCATAATGCTATGTATTATTTTTCTTCTTTTCTTGAGTATTTGTCATTCTGAACGTAGTGAAGAATCTCGTCTCTGTAGTGTGTACAAGGGAAAAGAGATCCTTTGACTACGCTCAGGATGACGGACGGTTATATTTTATCATCTTCATGCAGTTCCGGGTCGTAGAGCATTGCGGTGCAGATGCAGAACTTGCGGTTCTTGGCTACTAATATATCATGGTTGATGCAACCTTCGCAACCTTTCCAGAAGGATTCATCGTCTGTCAATTCATTGAAGGTAACAGGGACATATCCCAGTTCCGTATTCATTTTCATGACGGCAGCTCCGCTGGTGAGGCTGAATACTTTGGCGTTGGGCCATCGCAAGCGTGCCAGGCGGAAGGATGCCATTTTGATACGCTTAGCCAATCCTATGCCGCGAAAGTCGGGATGTACAATCAAACCGGAGGTGGCGACGTATTGTTTGTTTCCCCAGCTTTCGATGTAGGTGAAACCTGCAAACACGTCTCCGCATAAGGCGATGATGGCTTTTCCTTCCTTCATTTTTGTCGCCACATATTCGTGTGTGCGTTCTGCGATGCCCGTTCCACGTACTTTGGCCGCTTCTCTGATGGTATCCAAAATCTTATCCACATAAATTTCGTGAGAGGCGTCAGCCACCATCACGTCCACTTTTTTGGTATCCATTTCGTATTTAATTAATAATTTTAGAATGAAGAATGAAGAATTTTGCTGCGCTATGCAAGTATGCCGCATGGCAATTCTTCATTCTTCATTTTTAGTTCTTCATTTATTCTATGTTAGGGATGATTTGTGACAGGAATTCGCGTACCTCGCTGTGCGAAGCGGCTTCGTGCACTACCAGCATGATGGTGTCGTCACCGGCGATGGTGCCCAAGATAGCGGGACATTCGCGGTTGTCAATGTCATAGGCCATACTGCTGGCATAGCCAGGCCGTGTGCGAATAACGGCAATGTTACCGGAGAATTGCAGGGAAACGAAACCGCTGGTCATCAGCATTTCGCTGGCACTCTGGTCATTGGAACGCTTGTACATGATGTTATTGGGTAATACATATACGTATTTCCCATTCATGTTTGCCGCCTTGGCAACTTTCAGTTGTTTTAAGTCGCGGGAAAGAGTGGCTTGTGTCAGCTCAAAGCCTTCCTTACCTAAAGCTTGCAGCAGTTCTTCCTGAGAACTGACATCTTTGCTTGAGATAATCATCTTGATGGCGTCTAACCGATTGGCTTTTTTCTTCATTTTTCTGTATAATTATTCTAAGAATGGCGCAAAAGTAGGGATAATTTTGGAAAGAATATGCATTAAAGAGAGAAATTTTGTACTTTTTATACTATGAATGCTATGTTTTATGCATAAATCGGGAAATATATGCAATCGAAATCGGAGATTAGGAACTGATTGACCCGTATCTGAGGCGCACTTGCTCCGTACCAAGTCCGGGATTTCTTCGGTCAGAAGTACCTCTGGACGGAGAATGTATGGAGCAAGTGTGCCTCAGGTGCGGGTCAAGTCCGAAGTGGATATGAAGAATTATTCAGTTTGATGCTTTTTCTGGTCTTAAACATATAATGTTTTTACGGAAAACAAACGGTCTTTTACATCAAAACTAATAATGTTATTTGCCATAAGGTTGTACCTTTTTCCTAAAATCCTATCTTATGATATCTATTCCAATTTTTTGTGTATCTTTGTTGCATATTTCTTCAATAGTGAAGAGATGTGTTTTGTGATTTGGAGATCATTTTATTATTCGTACTTTCGGAAATCTGGTAAATTTTAAATAAGAGCGAATAATAAGTGAAAGTCTCCACGTCCGGATTGCATATAACTTTGTTATATACATTTTGTGGCGTGGGGCTATTGCTTGTTATTTTCTTGCCGGTTTACCAGAGCCTCGAAAGTGGATAATATGTCAATAGTTCCCATGCCACTTTTATTATAAGAGCATAGCATAGGGACAACATCAACCTTTAAAACTTATAACACGATGGATGAACCCTTTACTTGCTCCTGCCAAATGAAAACCGACTTAGAAAACTCAGCCGATGTATTTTCCTTTTTTAAAGAGAATTACCCCTTACCCGGTATTGTTGATAATCTGAATAAACTTTCCAATAAGGAACTACGCTGTGCCTGCTGTCTAATGGGGACTGCTTTAATTGCCATTTCCCGAAAGAAAATGATTTGGGGCTGGCTGAAGATAAAGGAATAGATAATGTTGATTCTATTATTTATGGAAACAACAAAAGCAATAAGAAAACTATCAAAATATAAAGAAGGGGTTTCGGTGGAAACCCCTATTTTTGTGCCGTCAGGTATTGGCATGTTCTATAAAATAATCTATGTGAATCTATAAACTATTAAAGGCACATGAAAGAGCTTCTTAGATTTTCAATATTCCTTGTATTAGGTTTATTTGCTTCTCTCACCACAGAAGCAAAGGTGACGTTACCTGCCATTTTCTCTGATAACATGGTATTGCAGCAAAATGCACAAGTGAATGTGTGGGGCAAGGCTACGCCCGGAGAAAAAGTAACTGTTAAAGCATCGTGGGCAGACAAAGTAGTAACAGCAAAAGCAGCTGCCAACGGTAAATGGACATTAAAACTGAAAAACCCGGATGCAATGACCAATCCTTTCCGTACAGATACATGGCAACCGGATTCGTATGCCCGTTGGTTTGCTGATTCGGAGATGGTACGTTTTCCGCAGGCGTATCAGCTGGATCATGGAAAGCGTCTTTTCTTTGGGTATGCACAAGGGGTAGGTTGCTGTGCGATGCTGCAAATGTGGAAGAAGACGGGAGAACGCCGTTACTTTGACTATGTGGAGCAATGGGCAGACTCCTTGATTGATGACAAAGGGGAAATCCATCTGTATCGTGTGGAAACATACAACCTTGACTATATAAATTCAGGTAAGGTTCTGTTCGACTTGTATCGTGAAACTGGTAAGGAGAAATATAAGACGGCAATGGATGCCCTTGTCAGACAGTTGAAAAATCATCCGCGTACGTTGGAAGGTGCCTACTGGCATAAGTTGATTTATCAACACCAGATCTGGCTGGATGGTTTGTATATGGCTTCCCCTTTCCTTGCCCAGTATGGTGCAGAATTCAATAAACCCGAATGGATTGATGAGGCAGTGAAACAATTCACGCTTTGTCAGAAACATACCTATGATGCCAAGACCGGGCTTTATCATCATGCTTGGGATGAAAGTAAGAGCCAGCGTTGGGCTGATCCGGAAACCGGGCATTCCCCTAACTTCTGGGGACGCAGTATCGGCTGGGGGTTTATGGCGATGGTGGATGCATTGGATTATATTCCGGAAGACCATGAAGGACGTGCCCGGATGATCGGGTGGATACAAGGGTTGGCTGAGGTGTTGCCTGCATATCAGGATAAGAATGGTTTGTGGTATCAGGTGCTTGATCAGCCGAAACGGAAAGGAAACTTCCCGGAGGCATCTGTGACAACGCAATTCATGTATGCTTATGCAAAGGCTGTGAACAAGGGATATATTGATGAAAAGTATCGTGCTGTGGCGGAGAAGGCTTTCAATGGTTTGAAGAGCAAATTGATAGTAGAGTGCCAGGATGGTACATTGACATTGACACGCTGCTGTCAGGTAGGCGGCTTGGGTGGACATCCGTATCGCGATGGCAGCTTTGAATATTATATAGGTGAAAAGATGCGGGATAATGATGCGAAAGCAACAGGACCGTTTATTATGGGGTGCATTGAGCTGGGAAAGTGACAAACTGTCGCTTTTATAAATAATATATATCATGAAAAAGAATTTATTAGCAATAATTTTTGCTTCTTTCTGTGCCGGAACCATTTCTGCACAGAACATCTCGTGGCCTGAGGTAACCACGGAAGCTAAACCCGGTGCCCGTTGGTGGTGGATGGGGAGTGCAGTAGATGCGGCTAATCTGACTCGTAATCTGGAAGCATACTCCAAAGCCGGAATGGGGACGATGGAAGTTACTCCTATTTATGGAGTGCAGGGCAATGACGCAAACGAAATTCAGTTCCTTACGCCCGAGTGGATGCGGATGTTGCGCCATACGGAAAGTGAGGCTGCGCGTCTGGGCATGAAGATTGATATGAATACGGGTACGGGATGGCCTTTTGGTGGTCCGGAAGTAGGTATAGAAGATGCTGCCTGTAAATTATTGATTGAAGAATATACATTGAAAGGCGGCGAACGCTTGAATACAACCATAGAAGTGACGGATGAAAAACAACGTCCGTATGCCAAATTGTGTCGGCTGATGGCTTTTAGGGTTCTGACAGACACTTCTACTCCGAAAGAACAAAAAGCTGTGCGCTGCTATGACCTGACATCGAAGATAGAAAACGGAAAGCTGGTATGGAAAGCTCCGAAAGGAGAGTGGCGTTTGATTGCCGCTTTCATAGGAAAAACATTTCAGAAGGTAAAACGTGCTGCACCCGGCGGTGAAGGATATGTGATGAATCACTTCTCGGCAAAAGCTGTGTCCAATTACTTGAATCGTTTTGAACAGGCTTTCTCAGGAAAGACAGCTAATGGAACAGCCGGGACTCCAACTGAGTATCCGCATAATTTCTTTAATGATTCTTATGAGGTTTACGGTGCTGACTGGACAGGTGACCTGTTCGAGCAATTTGCTCTTCGTCGTGGATATAAATTGGAGGAGTTCTTGCCCGATTTCCTTTCAGAAGAGCGTACAGAGACTACCCGCCGTGTTATTTCCGATTATCGTGAGACTCTTGCAGAACTGCTTCAGGAGAACTTTACCCGTCAGTGGACGGACTGGGCGCACAAACATGGTTCACGTACCCGTAATCAGGCACACGGCTCACCCGGTAATCTTATAGATCTTTATGCAACGGTCGATGTTCCCGAATGTGAGGGCTTTGGACTGTCGGACTTCGGTATCCGCGGACTACGTAAAGACTCGTTGACTCGTCCTAACGACTCTGATCTCTCCATGCTGAAATATGCTTCTTCGGCGGCACATATCGCAGGAAAGCCTTATACGACTTCGGAGACATTCACTTGGTTGACAGAGCATTTCCGTACTTCACTATCGCAGTGTAAGCCCGATATGGATTTGATGTTCGTTTCCGGTGTGAATCACATGTATTTCCATGGAACGACTTACTCGCCGGCTGAGGCCGCATGGCCGGGATGGAAGTTTTATGCTTCTATTGATATGAGCCCTACAAATAATATCTGGCGGGATGCTCCGGCATTCTTTGATTATGTCACCCGTTGCCAGAGTTTCCTGCAAATGGGACAACCGGATAATGACTTCCTGGTTTATCTGCCTGTTTATGATATGTGGGACGATCAGGACGGTCGTCTGCTGCTTTTCGATATTCATAAGATGGCGAAACGTGCTCCTCGGTTTATAGAGGCAGTGCATCGCATTTATGGTGCAGGATATGATATGGATTATATTTCCGATAACTTTATCCGTAACGCTATGTGTCAGGACGGTAAGATATTTACTTCCGGTGGAGCTTCTTATAAGGCATTGGTAGTTCCCGGTGCGCGCTTGATGCCTGCTGATGTGATGGAGAAATTACTTCGCCTGGCGGATGAGGGAGCTACGATTGTTTTCCTGGAACAGTATCCGGAAGATGTACCGGGATTGAATGATTTGGGTCAACGTCGTGCAGAGTTTAATAAAGCTTTGGCACAAATAAAGGAACGGGAAGGAAAAGGGCATGTCCTTTTCGGAACAGATTATGCCCGCACACTGGCTGCCACCGCCACCGTTCCCGAAGAAATGAAGACTACTTTTGGATTGAGTAGCATCCGCCGCTCACATTCCGAAGGATACCACTATTTTATCTCAGCTTTAAAGACAGAAGACACTGAAAGTTGGATACCATTGGCTGTACAGGCACGTTCTGCAATGCTTTATAATCCGATGAATGGTACATCCGGTAAGGCGCGGTTGCGTCAGAATAATGGCAGGACAGAAGTCTTCCTGCAATTGGCATCCGGTGAGTCTATTATTCTGAAAACATTTACAGATCACGATGTTGCCGTACCGGAATATGGGTATTGGACATCTATGCCCCAGGATGAAGCGGCAAAGATACTTCCGGGTGCTTGTTCTTTTGCCGGTAAATGGGGATTTAGTTTCGTAGAAGCAATGCCTGTGGTAAGTAATGTACCGGATAGTGTTTCTCTTGGTTCGTGGACGGAAATAGCTGCCGAAGGTGTGAAAAATACAATGGGGACAGCTTGTTATACCACCACATTCACTTTGAAAACTCCTGCTGAGGCTGGAGAATGGATGCTTGATCTTGGCGATGTTCGCGAGAGCGCACGTGTACGCATTAATGGACAAGAGGTAGCTACGCTTATAGCTGTTCCTTACCGTTGTTTAGTGGGTAAATATCTTCGTCCGGGTGTGAATACACTTGAAGTGGAAGTAACGAATCTGCCTGCCAACCGTATTGCGGATATGGATCGTCGTAATGTGCCTTGGCGTATCTATAAAGATGCCAATATTGTGAATATCCATTATAAGAAGGATAATTATGGAAAGTGGGAATCGGTGCCAAGTGGTTTGTTGGGGCCTGTGCGCTTGATTCCGATGCAGAGTATAAAATGATAATTTAGCGTTCTGCGCTAAATTATCATTTATGTACCATATTATCTTTTGAGCGTTTGCATATACAGTATCCTTTGTGGTAAGAATATCAGAAATAACATCTTTTCAATCAAAACTAATACAGAGTATAGGGGAGTAATCCCCTATTTTTGTATCGTCAAAAATCTATTTAATATCATGAAACATTGCTTTTTTGCGGTTGATTTGGGTGCTACCAGCGGCCGTACCATACTGGGAACATTCACTCCGCAAGGATTAGAACTACAAGATGTGAACCGCTTCCCTAACCATCTGATTGAAGTTGGAGGACATTACTACTGGGATATCTACGAATTGTACCGTCATATTCTGGAAGGTTTGAAACTGGCTGCCCGGATGGATGATGTGCAGATAACCTCTATCGGAATTGATACCTGGGGAGTAGATTTTGTATGTGTGGGTAAAGATGGTGGTTTGCTTCGTCAGCCCTATTCTTATCGTGATCCGCATACGATGGGAGCTCCTGAGGCTTTTTTTGCCCGCGTTCCCCGCAAGCAGGTATATGGATGGACAGGTATTCAGATCATGAATTTCAATTCGCTTTTCCAGTTGGATACTTTACGCCGGAATAAGGATAGTGCACTGGAAATGGCTGATAAGATCCTTTTCATGCCGGATGCACTTAGTTATTTACTGACCGGAGAGATGGTGACTGAATATACCATTGCCAGTACGGCTCAATTGGTAAATGCTGAAACGCGTCGTCTGGAACCGGCATTGCTGAAAGAGCTTGGATTAACGGAAGATAACTTCGGGCGTTTTGTATATCCGGGTGAGAAAATAGGCGTATTGACCAAAGAAATACAAACGATTACCGGACTGGGAGCAATACCTGTGATTGCAGTTGCCGGACATGACACGGCTTCCGCTGTGGCTGCCGTACCAGCATTGGACCGTAACTTTGCTTATCTGAGCAGTGGCACATGGTCATTGATGGGAGTGGAGACAGATGCACCGGTTATTAATGAAGAAACAGAAGCACTGAACTTCACGAATGAAGGAGGTGTTGCGGGGACGATTCGTTTACTGAAGAATATTTGTGGCATGTGGTTGTTGGAACGCTGCCGTTGCGATTGGGAAGAAATATCTTATCCTGAGCTGATTGCTGAAGCAGAGGCATGCGAACCTTTCCGTAGTCTGATAAATCCGGATGATGTTCTGTTTGCCAACCCGATGAATATGGAACAGGCTATTCGTACTTATTGCGCTGACCATCATCAACCGATACCGGAGACACGTGGACAAATTGTACGTTGTATTTTTGAAAGCCTGTCACTGCGCTATCGCCAAGTTTTGGAGAACCTGTGCAGCCTTTCTCCCCGTCCTGTAGAAGTACTGCACGTTATTGGAGGAGGAAGCCGTAATGATTTGCTGAATCAGTGGACTGCCAATGCGGTAGGTATTCCTGTTGTTGCCGGACCGTCGGAGGCGACCGCTATCGGCAACGTAATGATACAAGCTCTCACAGCAGGTGCAGCAAGTGACATTGTTTCCATGCGCCAACTTATCAATCGTTCTATTCCATTGAAGACTTTTACTCCGGAGAACGTTGAAGTTTGGAATACCGCTTATCTGCATTTCTTGCAGTTAGCCTAATATTACTTGTCAGTGATAACGTATAACTAATAAATTATAACTAATAACTAAAAAACTAGTACCATCATGAAAGAAGAATTGATTCAAAAAGCCTATGAAGTGGCAAAAGAACGTTACGCAGCTATCGGCGTAGATGTAGAGAAAGCAATGGACACCTTGCAAAAGATTTCCCTCTCCCTGCATTGCTGGCAGGCAGATGATGTAGCCGGATTTGAAGCACAGGGTGCATTGACCGGAGGCATTCAGGCTACCGGAAACTATCCTGGCAAGGCTCGTAATATGGAAGAACTGAGACAAGACGTATTGAAAGCAGCCAGCTATATTCCTGGAACTCACCGCTTGAATCTTCATGAAATCTATGGTGACTTCGGTGGCAAATTTGTTGACCGTGACCAAGTAGAACCGGCTCACTTCGAAAGTTGGATACAGTGGGCAGCTGAAAATAATATGAAGTTGGATTTCAATTCCACTTCTTTCTCTCATCCGAAGAGTGGTAATCTTTCCCTTTCTAATCCTGATAAAGGTATTCGTGACTTCTGGGTAGAGCATACAAAGCGTTGCCGTGCTATTGCAGAAGAGATGGGTAAGCGCCAGGGTGATCCTTGTATCATGAATCTGTGGGTACATGATGGCAGCAAGGATATCACTGTGAACCGTATGTTGTATCGTGAATTACTGAAGGATTCTCTGGATCGCATTTTCGAAGTGGAATACAAGAATATGAAAGACTGTGTAGAGTCTAAAGTATTTGGTATCGGTCTGGAAAGTTATACGGTAGGTTCCAATGACTTCTATATTGGTTATGGTGTGAGCCGTAATAAGATTGTTACACTGGATACAGGTCACTTCCATCCGACTGAAAGCGTTGCGGACAAACTGTCTTCTTTATTATTATTCATTCCGGAAATCATGTTGCATGTGAGCCGTCCGGTACGTTGGGATTCTGACCACGTGACGATTATGAATGATGAAACAATGGATCTCTGCAAAGAAATTGTACGTTGTAATGCTTTGGATCGCGTACATATCGGTCTGGATTATTTTGATGCTTCTATTAACCGTATCGGTGCGTATGTTATAGGTAGCCGTGCTACACAGAAATGTGTGTTGCAAGCTCTGTTGGAACCACTGGATACTTTGCGCAAATATGAAGCAAATGATCAGTTATTTGAGCGTCTTGCTTTGCTCGAAGAAGGAAAATCTTTACCTTGGAATGCAGTTTGGGATATGTTCTGCTTAAAGAACGGTGTACCTGTAGGTGAAGAATTCATTACTGAGATACAGAAATACGAAGCAGACGTTACGTCGAAACGTAATTAAGTGATTAATGGTTAGTGATTACTAAACGTTATTATCATGAATACACTGATAGGATTGTTGATTATAGCTATCGGGAGCTTCGGGCAGAGTAGTTCGTATGTACCCATTAACAAGGTGAAAAACTGGTCGTGGGAGAGTTTCTGGCTTGTACAGGGAATCTTTGCATGGCTTGTTTTCCCGTTGTTGGGGGCATTGCTTGCCATTCCGGCGGGAAGTTCGCTGATTGAACTTTGGGGGGCAGGCGGTGCTTTGCCTGCTATGGTTTATGGTGTTCTGTGGGGCGTAGGTGGATTGACCTTTGGGTTAAGTATGCGTTATCTGGGTGTAGCACTTGGACAAAGTATAGCCCTCGGTACATGCGCCGGATTCGGAACACTCTTCCCTGCTTTGTTTGCCGGAAAAGATTTGCTGCATGGTGAAGGACTGATGCTACTTATTGGCGTCTGCATAACGCTGGCTGGTATTGCTATCATCGGATATGCCGGTAGTCTTCGCTCCAAGAATATGACGGAAGAAGAAAAACGGGCAGCTGTTAAGGACTTTGCCCTGACGAAAGGTTTGCTCGTGGCATTGCTGGCAGGTGTGATGAGTGCGTGTTTTGCTCTTGGGTTGGATGCCGGAACACCTATCAAAGGAGCTGCTTTGGCAGGTGGAGTAGAAGCTCTTTATGCTGGTTTACCTGTAATTTTCCTAGTTACTCTCGGTGGTTTCTGTACAAATGCTGTTTATTGTATTTGGCAGAATATCAAGAATAAAACCGGTAAGGAATATTTCTCTGTAAAAGGTACGACATTGACGAATAATCTCTTATTTTGTGCTCTTGCCGGTGTACTGTGGTATTCACAGTTCTTTGGTCTTGAAATGGGTAAGAGTTTCCTGACAGACAGTCCTATACTTCTTGCTTTCTCTTGGAGTATCTTGATGTCACTGAATGTTACGTTCAGTAATGTTTGGGGTATTTTGCTGAAAGAGTGGAAAGGTGTCAGCAATACTACGATTGCCGTTCTTATCTTAGGCTTGGTGGTTCTGATCTCTTCCATCATAGTAGTGGCAATGGCACAGGTATAATAGTGTATAGCTACGAGTTACGAGCTACAAGTACTTTTCGGTATGATAGCGCAGCAACTCGTAGCTTATAAATCGTAACTTAATTTATTATAATGAAATCAATTCTCGAAAATCGCCAGGCATTGACTTATGCAGTCAATCAAGTGGCAGAAGTTGCCGGATATCTCTGGCAAAAGGGATGGGCTGAACGTAATGGCGGCAACATCACACTGAATATTACTGAATTTGTAGACGATGAGATAAAGTCGTTGCCTGCTATTAGCGATGTAAAGCAGATCGGTGCTACTTTACCTTATCTGAAAGGTTGCTATTTCTATTGCAAAGGAACTAATAAGCGTATGCGCGATTTGGCTCGTTGGCCGATGGAACATGGTTCTGTAATTCGTATCCTGGATGACTGTGCCAGTTATGTGATTATTGCGGATCATCCTGTGATGCCTACTTCTGAATTACCTGCCCATCTCAGTGTACACAATCGTCTGATTGAGAAAGGTTCGCCTTATAAAGCTTCGTTGCATACTCATCCCATTGAATTGATTGCTATGACTCATTGTAAGAAATTCCTTGAAAAAGATGTTGCTACCAATTTGCTTTGGAGTATGATTCCCGAAACTAAGGCTTTCTGTCCGCGTGGTTTGGGTATTATTCCTTATGAATTGCCAAGCTCCGTAAAATTGGCAGAAGCTACCATCGAACAATTGGAAGATTATGATGTGGCTATGTGGGAAAAGCATGGTGTATTTGCAGTGGATGTGGATATCATGTCGGCTTTCGATCAGGTGGATGTACTGAATAAGTCTGCCCTGATTTATATTGCAGCCAAAAATATGGGCTTTGAACCTGACGGTATGAGCCAAGAACAAATGCAGGAAATGACTCGTGCATTTAATCTGCCTAAATGATTCTTAAGTAGATGGCAGGCATTTCTTATTGACTGCTATCTACTTTACTAATTCTTTAAAAGTATAATATGAAGCGAATATTCTTCTCTCTCGCTCTGCTGTTGGCAGTAACAACTCTCGCTGCCCAGACCAATATGACGGCAAGAGAAGCTGCTGTAAAGATTGCAGACCGCATTCTTGCCAGTACCACATACGAGTTTAAGAATACGAAGACTGGTGAAACTTATAAGTCCGTCAAGAAATTACCTCTTGACATGAATGTGAAGGTAGCATGCAAGTACAATAACTGGCATTATACGAATGGTGTAACCAATATGGCTCTCATGGAACTGGGGGATAAACTTGCTGACAAGAAGTATGAGAAATATGTTTTGAAGAACATGAATTTTGTGTTCAATGAAGGTAATCTTGAATTCTTTCGCAAACAGTACGATGAGGCCTTTAAACAAGATGGTTGGAATGCCGTACGAAAATTGAGTTGGCACATGATCTTCCGTGGCAAGCGTCTGGATGATAATGGTCCGATGGGAGCCAGTCTGATTGAACTGCAGATGAGATATCCTAATCAATCTTTTCTGGATTATGTTAACGAAACAGCCGAACACCTGAATTACGGTGAACCTCGTTTGGTGGATGGAACTATTGCCCGTATATGGCCGCATGTCAATACGATTTGGGCAGATGATGCCTTTATGGCAATTTCTTTTCTGGCACGCATGGGTAAGATGACCGGTGATGAGAAGTATTTTAATGATGCTGCCAATCAGGTGCTAAACTATACCCGTTATCTTTGGTGTCCTGAAAAACAGATTTATTATCATTGTTATCATACGGACAACAAGGAGCATGGAGTAGCTCACTGGAGCCGTGCTAACGGATGGGTATTTATGGCACAGGCTGATCTGCTTAGTATGATGCCGAAAGATCATCCGATGCGTGAAGCTGTTATCGAAAATTTCCGCCAACAAGCAAGTGGTGTAGCCCGTTATCAAGGTAAGAATGGACTTTGGCATCAGTTGTTGGATAAAGAAGATTCTTATGAAGAAATCACAGGAACAGCAATGTTTGTTTTTGGTATTGCCCGTGGTGTGAAAGAAGGATGGCTACATCCTGATTTCATTTACGTAGCTGAGCAGGGATTGAAAGGTATGATGAAAAAGATTTCTGATAATGGAGATGTTACTTCTATTTGTGTAGGAACAGGTATCATGCCTTCATTGGTATATTATTATAACCGTCCTACACAGGAAAATGATCCTATGGGTGAAGGCCCTGTACTCCGTGCATTGGTTGAAATGATAGATGCACCCAAGTACACAGAAATAAAGGCCGAAGAACAATATGATAAAATTGTTGTAAAAAAATAATCTTTCCCCTATTACTCGTTTTTATTAGTCCGCTCCGGTATATTTTAGAATAAAGCCGGAACGGACATTTTTTTATTCATAAATAATTTCTATTTTTGCCACATATCTATTATGTAAAACACGTGTTATGACTAAGAACTATAATGATTTAGGGGTTGAATTCAAATATTTGATAGTGAATGATATGGACCAGAAATTTGGTCTGTGGGTAAATACCGTGGGGTTCCAGTCCATTCAGCCAAATTCTCCTTATCCCTTGAAGGATCATCCTTCAGGATATTTCTTTAATGCCCAGAAGGGGCGTGTTTTACGTGAATATCAGTTGGTTTATATAACTAAAGGACGAGGTTTGTTTGCTTCCGATTCTACTCCGGAGAAACAAGTCTGTAAAGGCAGGCTTATGGTTCTTTTCCCTGGGCAATGGCATACGTATCATCCATATCAGCAAACAGGCTGGAATGAGTATTATATCGGTTTTGAGGGGCCGGTCATCGATGATATGCTGAGAGGAGGCTTCCTCTCTAAAGACAATCAAATACTGGAAGTAGGTCTGAATGAGGAACTGGTTACCCTTTTTTCACGTGCATTGGAGATAGCTGAGGCTGATAAGATTTCATCCCAGCAATATCTTTCAGGTATTGTATTGCACATGATAGGAATGATTCTTTCCATATCCAAGAACAAGATATTCGAGATGGGTGATGTTGATCAAAAGATTGAACAGGCGAAAATTATTATGAATGAGAATATATTCAAGGATATTGACCCGGAAGAGTTGGCCATGAAATTGAATATCAGTTATTCTTGGTTTCGTAAGGTTTTTAAGGATTATACGGGATATGCGCCTGCTAAGTATTTCCAGGAACTTAAGTTGCGTAAGGCAAAGCAGTTACTCGTTGGCACTTCCCAATCGGTAAAGGAAATTTCGTTTATGCTCGATTATAAATCTACTGAACACTTTTTCTCTCTCTTCAAAAAACGTACAGGATTTACTCCATTAGAATACAGGTCTTTCGGGCGTGAGACGAATGTAGAGGAGGAAGATTTATTGTAAAGTTAAAGCGGAAAGCACTTTGACACTTTGCTTTTTATGCATAATGAGAATGTGATATTTCCGTCCGACGGAGGGGGAGAACGAAAAGAAACGAACGGAAATCAGCATATTGTTGATTGAGAGTGGAATACAGAAATACGTACAACTCTGAAAAAAGAAAAACAGATGGTCTGTCCACTGAAAACACATAGTTTGCTTCCCATCTATAGACCGTTTATGTTCGATCCATGGATCGTTTGTTCTTCATCTATAGATCAGACGTGTTTCATTTATAGATTGTTTGCGTTAGATCTATAGTTCCTTTGTGAAAGAACTATAGTTTCTTGCATAAGTATTGCATTCGTTGTCTGTTTTATACGGAAATACTGCATTTATATTCTATAAATTATGCAGCCGGATTCTATTTGAACTGTTTGTGGAAAATGTTCTGTTGGGAAAAGGATTGTTTTGATAGCTTTTTGTTCGCAGTGAGGCGGAATGAGTGACTTCTTGTGATATAAAGAGTTAAGTGGGAAGAAGCGGAGATAATCTCTCCGTCATTTTGTACAGCCAGAAAATCATTCTGCTTATTTATTGTTTGCCAGAGAATGCCTTTCTTTGTAAAATCGAATAATAAAGCCAAATACTATGAGTAGAAAGCACTTTTTGGGTACTATCCTTTTCTTACTGACAGCTTGGGTTGTACAAGCTCAGGAAACAGAACGTCAATATCTTTCCGGCACAGGGTTGGGTAACACCGTAACCTGGCAGTTTCGTGTATCCGAAGGACACAACAGCGGGCGTTGGAGTAAAATAGAAGTTCCTTCACAATGGGAACTGCAAGGCTTCGGTGAATATACCTATGGCCGTTGGTATAAGAAAGCCGGAGTGAAGAATCCTTCGATGGAAGAAGGTACTTATAAGCGCTCTTTCCGTGTTCCCCGCAACTGGCAGGGACAGAATGTACGCCTCTGGTTTGGTGGCGTAATGACTGATACCGAAGTCTTCGTCAATGGCCAATCCGCAGGCCCCGTACATCAGGGAGGCTTCTATCGCTTCTCTTATGACGTCACCGATCTGCTGAAATTCGGAAGCAACAATCAAATTGAAGTTCGTGTAAAGAAGCACTCTGACAACAAGTCCATCAACGCTGCCGAGCGCAAGGCGGACTGGTGGCTCTTTGGTGGAATATATCGCCCCGTATGGCTGGAAGCAAAGCCGGCTACGCATATCGAACGCATGGCTGTAGATGCCCGTGCGGATGGAGAGCTAAAAGTAGAAGTACATTTGCAAGGTACCACCGGAGAAGAAAGTCTTTCCATGGAAGTGGCACCGATATCTGCCAAGGATGCCGAACACCGTCCCGTGAAAGTTACTAAAGATTCCGTTCAGTTGCTGACTGCTCATTTCGACGGTATATCTCCGTGGACTCCTGAGTCTCCTGTACTCTATCGGCTTACAGTTTCTCTGCTCGGTAAGGAAGGAAACGTCATTCACTCCATGGATACCCGCATCGGCTTCCGCACCATTGATTTCCGTCCTCGCGACGGACTCTACCTGAACGGTACCAAGCTTGTTATGAAAGGCATCAATCGGCACACTTTCCACCCCGATGGCGGACGAACTACGAATAAAGAACTCAGCATACAGGATGTCAAGCTCATAAAAGAGATGAACATGAATGCCGTCCGTTCTCACTATCCCCCTGATGAACACTTCCTGGATGCCTGCGACTCCCTTGGTTTACTCTACATCGACGAGTTGGCTGGTTGGCAAGATGCTTATGATACCCCTACAGGTACTCGTCTTGTTCGTGAAATGTTGACGCGTGACGTGAATCATCCCTGTATCGTGCTCTGGAGTAATGGTAACGAAGGTGGATGGAATACTGCAATTGATAGCCTGTTCCGTACTTACGACCCGCAAAAACGTCATGTCATCCATCCCTGGGCGGATTTCGACGAACTCGATACGCACCACTATCCTGCTTATCTCACCGGTGTGGCTCGTTTTACCAATGGCTATAAAGTCTTCATGCCTGCCGAATTCATGCATGGCCAGTACGATCAGGGACATGGTGCCGGGTTGGAGGATTTCTGGGCACGTTACACTGCTCACCCTCTCTTTGCCGGAGGCTTCATGTGGGCATACAGCGACGAAGCTGTACGCCGTTCCGACCGTGGCGGAGCGCTGGATAGTGAAGATTACAATGCCCCGGATGGTATCCTCGGTCCCTATCGCGAAAAGGAGGGCAGTTACTATTCTGTCCGTGAAGTCTGGTCGCCTATATATGTGGAGCCTCTGATGATTACCCCCTCGTTCCGTGGTGAATTCCGGGTATCGAACCGATTCCTGTTTACGAATCTGGACAAGTGTTCCATGCGTTGGCGCGTACTCCATTGTGCATCGCCGTTGCAAGGTGAAGCTGTGGGCAGCCCGGTATCTGTAGCCGATGGAGGTGCCCAAGCCTGGCGTCAGGTAGTAGATAGCGGAATGGTACAACTTCCTTCGTTGGTTCCCGGTGAGACTGGGTTCGCCCGAATCACTGCTCCCAAGCTTTTTGAGGGGGACATTCTGGAACTTGAAGCGTATGGAGTGGATGGCGAAAGTATCTGTACACGTACCTTCCCGATACATTATGCGAAAGATTATCTGCAAGGTGAACTGGAGGCAAATGCTCATTCGTCCGCTTCACAAACTTCAGTCACGGGTAATTGCCGTGTTGAAGAAACCGATACTCTGATTACTTTGCATTCTCCTGCCGTTACCGTCTCTTTCCGGAAGAGTGACGCTACTATCACTTCTGTGATAAGGAATGCCGACAGTCGGGTTATCCCTCTGAAAGATGGTCCTGTTGCCGTGGGTATGAAGATGATCCTGTCTAATCTCTCCGCTCGTACGGAAAATGGTGATGCTGTTCTTTGTGCACGCTATCGGGGTGCTGCCGACTCTATCATTTGGCGTCTTACCCCTGCCGGTCTCCTCTCTATGGATGCCGTGCTGTTGAACCGTGCTTCCGGTGGCGGTGGCTTCGACGATGCCTTTACCGACACCGAAGTCCTGAACCTTGGACTCACCTTCTCATATCCCGAATCCGAGTGCTCCGGCATGCGCTGGATGGGACGTGGCCCGTACCGTGTCTGGAAGAACCGTATCCCCGGTGCCAATTATGGCATCTGGCAGAAAGATTATAACAATACCATTACCGGTGAAAGCACCGACCGCCTTGTGTACCCCGAGTTCAAGGGCTATCATGCCAACTTCTATTGGGCTACCCTGCAAAGCCCTACGGTTCCTTTCACCGTGTATGCCGCCAGTGATGGCATCTTCTTGCGGGTATTCACGCCCGAAGAACCCCACGGCCGCCAGGATGGCATCAATACCATGCCCGACTTCCCCGCGGGAGATATTTCTTTCTTACTCGATATTCCGGGTATCCGTTGTTTCAAGCCCATCAGCCAACATGGTCCACAGAGCCAGCCGGGAATTATCCGCATCAAGAAAGGAGACGAAGGACTACGGCTGAATCTGATGTTCGACTTCCGTTAGCTTCCCCAAAATACTATTAATCTAATTATCTGTTATCAAGAATACCATGAAAAAAGTATTTTATTCCCTTTTCGCCGCTTTCGTGCTGACGGCTTGCGGTTCGGAGAAACAAGCTCCGATAGACCGTGAAGCATTGGTGACTCGTAACAATCCTCAAGTGGCCTCGTTCGATTCGTTGGCTTCGCTCAGCGTGGGTAATGGTGAATTTGCGTTCACGGTAGATGCTACTGGCTTACAAACATTCCCGTCTATGTATAGTAAGGGTGTGCCTTTGGGGACACAGAGCCAGTGGGGCTGGCATTCATTTGCCAATCCGCAGGGATACAAGTCTGAAGAAGTCCTGAAAGCCTTTGACTTCGGTCGTGGACACGAAGAACTCTACGCCTGCCAGTTCAAGGAAGAGGGACGGCAAAAAGAAGCTTCCGACTGGTTCCGCGTCAATCCGCACCGCTTGCACTTGGGGATCGTTGGCTTGGAACTGGGTGACGGAGTGAAAGCATCTGATATCACCGATATCCGCCAAACACTGAATATGTGGAAAGGTGAAATCACCAGCCACTTCACACTGAATGGTAACGCTTTCGATGTACAGACAGTCTGCCATCCCGATCAGGATATGATTTCCGCCAGTGTCACCAGCCGTGCACATGCCGGTGTCAATCTGCGCTTTCCGTATCCCACGGGTGCACATGCTGATGATGCCTGCAATTGGGATGCGAACGATAAACATTCTACAACCATTGTCCGTCAGGATGCCCAAAGTGCCGTGCTGAAGCGTGTGCTCGATGAAACCACTTATTATGTAACCCTGCGTTGGGAAGGTAAAGCCAACCTGGCCGAGAAGTCCAAGAACTATTTCGTCTTGACTCCGGATGAAGATATGCTGGCATTCTCCTGTCTCTTTACACCGAATTTTCAGGGAACCGTATTTGAAAGTGAACCTCCTGTCTATGCTGACGGTCAGGTATTGCCCTCTTTCGCAGAAACTGCTGCTGCCAGTGCCTCTCATTGGACGAACTTCTGGACGAATGGCGCTGCTGTCGATTTCTCACATTGCACCGATCCGCGTGCAAAGGAGCTGGAACGTCGTGTGGTACTCAGTCAGTATCTTCTCGCTATCCAGTCTGCCGGTAGTGTACCTCCGCAGGAGACAGGTCTGACTTATAATTCCTGGTTCGGTAAGTTCCATCTCGAAATGATTTGGTGGCATCAAGCCTGGCAGCCGCTTTGGGGGCATACTGATCTGCTGGACCGTACGTTGGGTTGGTATGAAACCGTAGAACCCGTTGCCCGTGAAATAGCCCGTCGCCAGGGGTTTCCCGGTGTGCGCTGGATGAAGATGACCGATCCTAGCGGTACGGAAGCGCCTTCCAATGTAGGTTCTTTCCTGATCTGGCAACAACCGCATTTCATTTATCTGGCCGAACTTGTTTACCGTTCCAATCCTTCAGACGAAGTGATTCAAAAGTACAACAAACTGGTGCAGGAAACTGCCGAGTTCATGTATGCTTTCGCAACTTATGATGAATTCCACGGTCGTTTCATCCTGAAAGGTGCCATCCCTGCACAGGAAACATTGCGTGCAGCTACCACCATCAACCCACCTTTCGAACTCTCTTACTGGCACTTTGCTATGCAGACAGCCCAGAAGTGGCGCGAGCGTGCCGGTGGAAAGCGCAATCTGGAATGGGACGAAATGATAGACAAACTCTCTCCACTTGCTTATAACGAGGATCATCTCTACCTGGCATCCGAAGATGCCGTTGATACTTACAAAGATATTCGTTTTACCAGCGATCACATGGCCGTGCTCGGTTCCGTAGGTATCCTTCCGATAAACAAGCTCATTCGTGACGACTATATGAAGAATACCCTGCACTGGGTGTGGGACAACTGGAATTGGGGGAAAACCTGGGGTTGGGACTATCCGATGACTGCAATGAACGCCACTCGTCTGGGCGAACCCGAAAAGGCTGTAGGCGCTTTACTGATGGATAAACGCACTAATACCTACCTGTTGAATGGACATAATTATCAGGATGGCCGTCTGCGCTGTTACCTGCCCGGTAATGGTGGTTTGCTGACTGCCGTAGCATTGATGTGTGCCGGTTGGGATGGGTGTCAGGTGAAGAATCCGGGCTTCCCGCAGGACGGAACATGGGATGTGCGTTGGGAAGGTTTGAGTCCGATGCCGTAAGTGCTATCACTCTTTATCACATCTTATCCATCACCCTATATGAAACGAATATTTCTTTATGCCGCTATCTCTCTGTTGCCTGCTATCGCTTATGCACAGTATACCACTGGCAATAAACCGCAAGGTGCTGGCGATCGCATAGAGTCCACCTCTTTCAACGATCATAAACGTGGTGCCTCCCGTACCTTGCAATATCGTCCGGATGGAGAAGACTTTGTAAGCGTCAACGGTAAGAACCGCTATACCCGCGCTCTCTATGGCAGCCACACAGCTTTCCGTTTAGAGACGAGCGACCGTCCCGTTTTTGCCGTTTATGAGAAACGTAATAGTAAGAATATCAGTTTTCGTCTTCTGCTGAGTGATGGCAGTTCTGTAGCTCTTGACTCTACTGCCTGGTGTGAATCACGCTACACTCCCGGTCGCCGTTCGTATCGCCTGACGCATCCTGCCTGGGGTGAAAATGCAGAACTGCAGATCTTCGCTCTTGCCTTGCCCGATGAAGATGCTGCTATCTGGAAGATTACTCCCATCAATATGCCTCAGGGGGCTACTTTACGCTCTTTGCTGAGCGAAATCCGTCTTGACAAACTGAGCCGTAACGGTGATATGGGAGCTGATCCTCCGGGTTGCTTCGATGCGCCGGAGCACCCTGAACAATTACAGACTATGGATATAGCTCTGGATACTGATCCACAGAATATCTATATTCTTGTCCGCGATTATTCCTTGGTGATTCCTTCCTTTGAAGAGGGTGTTGCTCTCTATGATAAATCAGAGCGAGCCCGTGCCGAACTGGCTTCCCGCATTCGGATTACAACTCCCGATCCATTTTTTAATACCCTGGGTGGTGCCCTTGCCGTAGCTGCCGATGGTATTTGGGATGGTGAAGTCTGGTTGCATGGTGCCATTGGTTGGCGTATGCCCCTTAGCGGCTGGCGTGCAGCTTATACAGGCGATGCTTTGGGGTGGCACGATCGTGCCCGTACGCATTTCGATGCCTATGCTGCCAGCCAGGTGACTGAGGTACCCAATACGATATCACATCCTGCACAGGATTCTGCCCTTGCTCTGGCTCGTTCCGTAAAGCAATGGGGTACACCGCAGTACAGTAACGGATATATTTGTCGTAATCCGCGTCGTAACGATCAGATGCATCATTATGATATGAATCTTTGTTATATAGATGAACTCCTGTGGCATCTTAACTGGACCGGTGATCTGGAATATGCCCGTCGTATATGGCCTGTATTTACTCGTCATCTTGCCTGGGAGAAGCTCAACTATGATCCCGATAATGACGGTCTTTACGATGCCTACGCCTGTATCTGGGCAAGCGATGCCCTCTACTACAACAGCGGTGCCGTCACTCACAGTACTGCTTATAACTATCGTGCCAATCGCCTTGCTGCTCTGATTGCTGAAAAAATAGGGGAAGATTCCACACCTTACCGCGAGGAAGCTGATAAGATATTGAAAGCACTGAATGCCCGCCTTTGGATGCCCGAACGTGGACATTGGGCTGAGTTCCAGGACTTCATGGGACATAAACGCCTGCATACCGCTCCCGGTGTGTGGACCATCTATCATGCGCTCGACAGCGATATTGCCGATCCTTTCCAGGCATACCTTGCCACCAGTTATGTAGACCGTGAAATTCCTCATATTCCTGTTCGTGGCGAAGGTCTGAAAGATGAAGGATATGCTACCATTTCCACTACCAATTGGCTACCTTATTCCTGGAGTATTAATAATGTAGCTTTTGCCGAAGTGATGCATACCGCCCTTGCTTATTTCCAGGCAGGTCGTACCGATGCCGGTTTCAAATTGTTGAAAAGTTCCATTCTGGATGGTATGTATTTAGGTGAAAGCCCTGCCAACTTTGGGCAGATCAGCTTCTATGATGCTGCCCGTGGAGAGTGTTACCGCGATTTCGGTGATCCTATCGGTGTTGCTTCCCGCGTGTTGATACAAGGTCTTTATGGTATTCTGCCGGATGCAATGAACGAACGTTTGTTAGTGAAACCCGGTTTGCCGTCCGCATGGCCGTCTGCCTCTCTGCATACACCGGATATTGATTTCGATTTTCAGCGGGGAGATAAGGAAGGAGTTACCTCTTATGTCGTAACTCATCGTTTGCCTGCTGTCCGTACCCTGGAACTTCAGTTTCCGGCACAACGTTCTAAGGTGGCAAAACTTACAATCAATGGGAAACCTGCCACGTGGACATTGGTTGAGAAATCTATTACTCGTCCAATGCTGTCTGTCGTGGTACCTGCCTCTTCCGGTGAAGAGACAGATGTACGTATTGAATGGGGTGGTGAAGAGTTTTCTTCTCCTGCATCAGTTCCTGCCAACGTTATATATGCTGAGGCTCCTGTCTGCTTTGTTCCTATGCAACAGGATGAAATGAAATGGTGGTATCCTGTTGGCAGACCTCATTCTGAAGCTAATCAAAGTTTGATAGAACCCAGTACTTTCACCCAAGTTCATTTTGCAAAATGTGAGCCGGTAGTGATGGATACCCGTTTCAACTCATCTGTGACGGATATTTTCCGTAACGAATATCTTTCTCCCCGTTCTCCTTATACTACTTTGCAAATACCCAAACAGGGTATCGGGGAGTGGTGTCATCCTTTACATACAGTGGATATTAATGATGCCGGGCTTCGTTCTTCTGTTCAGAATGGTATATTGAATACTGAGTTGGGCATACCTTTCCGTACTCCTGCTGAAGGTCATAATGTGGCTTTTACTTCTCTTTGGGACAATTATCCGGATAGCCTGGAAATTCCTCTCAAAGGAAAAGCTTCCCGTGCTTATTTGCTTATGGCGGGCAGTACGAATCATATGCAGTGTCATATCGATAATGGAGTTATCCGTATCTATTATAAAGACGGTACCCGTGATGTTATGTTCTTGCGCAATCCGGATAACTGGCCTCCTATCGAACACATCTTCTTTGAAGATGGTTTAGCATTCAATCGCCATACGCCGGCACTCTACCGCCTGCGACTTAAAACAGGCGAAATCAGTAATAATTTCGGTGAGGAGTTGGGATTCCCCGGTGCTTCCCGTGAATTGGATGGTGGAGCGGCTGTGTTGCTCGAAATGCCTTTGAACCCCGGTAAGAAGCTTTCTCACCTTGTTCTCGAAACTCTTTCTAATGATGTGGTAATCGGATTGATGAGCATTACGCTGCAACGGTAAGTAATCCCTTGGCAAAGCACCATACGAAATACCCGCATATCACTACTTTGAATACTGTTCCTACCAAGAAACCTATCAGTGCCCCGATGCCCGATTTGAAGGCGTCCCGGGCACTTCTTTCTCCTAAAAGTTCTCCGATAAAAGCCCCTCCGAAAGGTCCTAAAACAATTCCCCACGGGCTGAAAAACACGATTCCGACAATAGAACCTATCAGGCATCCCCAACTTCCCCATTTGGTTCCACCGCTAAATTTACTTCCTATGACAGGAGTGAAGTAATCCAGCACTTGCACCACCACAACCAGCAACAACCACACGAGTAACTGGGTGGTAGAAAATTGCGATCTATCCGTAATGTGAAGCAATAACAAGCCGACGTAAGATATAGGCGGCCCGGGAATGACAGGCAGGATACAGCCCAATAAGCCTACGATAAGGCATATCCCTCCTAATGTGATGAGTAAAATGTCAACCATGCTGATATGGATTTGGAAAAATATTGTCTTTTGTGAACCGATATATAACAAAAAAGGTCTAACTCTTGTTGAGAATCAGACCTTTTTTGTGTCGGAATGAGGCGAGTTATTGTGCACGCATTCGCTTTTACAATGAGCTGATTATTAATTGACAATAATATGTTAGTTCTTTGCTTTTTCATACTATACGTCCCGATTTCGTCCCGGTAAATGCATATGAAAACACTGAAATATCTTCCTGCAAATCACTGATTTACTGTAATTGGTCTATTGCTTTTTCGATGTTTTCCAATTTGTTCAAGAGAACAGATTCTAAATTAGCGATGGCGGCCGTTTGCATAAAGGCAGCTACGATTTCGGGGTGTTCCTCAGCGTAGGCAACGCCATATTTCTTGTCGATAATGCCCATTGCATATTCCATGTAGAAAGTGGTTTCTTCTACTGATTGCTGCATAAGTTCTGAGTGTGATTTCTTTTCCATGAGTTCTATAATTTGTTTGTTAGTACTTAAGTGCAATATTCATTTCTGTTTTAAGTCTCTCTATACAAGATTTTAAATTATCATCATCAATCACGACTAATAATTCTTTATCTATTTCTTTACCTTCAAATATGACAGTATCTCTGTATACACCTGATATTTCAGTGGGCGGCAACGGTGAGCCCTCAATGCATTCTTCTAACTCCTTGAATAAAGCTCTTAAGCGTTGTATCCTTTCCACCTTCTTTGTTAATGTAATAATCATAATCTTATTTATTAATTAGTATTTGAATTGTTCTTTCTTTCTCTTCAAGTAATTGCTTGAGATGCTCTATTTCCTTGTCTTTATCAGCAATGACTCCAGCTGTAACATCACCATAGATTGATGCGGCATTTCCGTTGCCTTTAATGAGTTGACTCGATGCAGGACATCCTTCAAAGAAGATACCTGCATGTACCCCTAATACATTAGCTATTTTTTCTAAAGTTTCAGTGGTAGTACTGTTTCTCTTTATTAATTTTTGCAATCCATCTGGGGTTATTCCAAGTTTTATTGCAATATCTTTTAATGATATATTTTTTGTCTCTGCTATATCTTTTATAATCAATAAATTAGCCATAGTATAATATATAATTTGTATTTATTAACAAGACAAAAAGTATATCACAATACAAAATGTCTATATTTGCATTATAAATTTAAGAATAAAAACGGGAATAATTATGAGAAAGGAGCAAAAACAAGCGAAAATGGTACTTAAATACCATTATGAACAATTGTCCAGAGATGACAAAACAGAATTGAGAGATGAGTTTCTCAGACAGAGCGGGGTGTCTTTGCCTGCTTTTTATAATAAAATGGCAAACGATTCTTTTAAACCTCTTGAAAGAGAACTACTTGAGAAACTTTTTAATGATAAACAATTAAATTAATAGAATTATGGAAAAGAATTTTCTTACGGCTCAAGAAGCGAATAAAAAGGCTAAGGATTATAGCAATATAGAAGTCATTTTCCGTGATATTGTATATGCTGCTGAAAAAGGGCATTTTAGATATCGATTTATGTTTATTTCACATGAAGATATAGCCAAATTAAAAGAGTTAGGCTATACCGTGACAACGGATAATGACGAGAAATTGCCTTATACAGTTTCATGGGAGTGAGATATGGCAGTTATTTCTAACATCGAGTTCTACAACACTCCCGAAGGTGATGTGATGATGAAGGAGTTTGGCAAACCGGCAATTGTGCTTAAAGATACTGAACGTCCTACTATTGAATACATGCTTACCATTATCCGCGATAGGTACCCAAAGGCACACGCCCGACTTATGCAGCTTTATTCAAGTAGTACAATGAACCGATGGCATTATGAGTTTAAGGTAGTTCACCGCTTTATACGTTGCAACTTCGGAGAATATGATCAATACAACTTTGATATTAATAAAGACGGTCTGTTTGTGTTTGAAGAGGTTAAGTGTCCTCTCCGGGGTGAATGTGAACATGAAAATGTTATTTGTCGCCCAGAATTGGATACGGCATTGACCGAGCGTGAGATAGAAGTGTTTAGACTGATCGCTTCTAATTTGCAAACGGATAAAATTGCATCTGAACTACACCTTTCTCCTTGTACGGTGAATCGCCACCGAGAGAATATTAAAGCCAAGATAGGTGTCAATACTGTTGCAGAGATGGTTTCCTATTGGTATCAGAATAATCTAAAATAAGCCATTCGGCTTTTATTAATACTAAAAACAGAAGAAAATGGAAAAGCTAAAATTACAACCGTTTACTGTCATCTCTTCTCCGGATGACAAATTTAAAATCTGGGTGCAGCGTCCTATGTATAATGGGAGGATTGCATGTACTTGCGGTTTCTCTTTAAAAGGGCGGATGGCATTTGTGGATGCTATAGACAAACTACCGTACGTCTCAGTAGAAGAGTCCAACAGCATTGATGAAGATATGAGTCACATCATACTGCGTATTGAGGATAATAAAAATGCTGTCCGGCTGATAGAGGACTTGCCGGAGCTTATGGAACATCTTATTAATGTATAGGGTCATGGTAACTAAGGAATATGCCATGGATGTTAATGTCGTAAATGCATTAAAATCTGAGATATCGGAAAAGCTTCTCCCAGTACAGTTGCAGACAGGATTTCCATTTACTTCGGAGAATGGTAATCAAATGATGCACGTGCAGATGGATTGTGCGGATGAGTATGCTGATGAATTGGGAGAACTTATAAGCCGAGTTATTAATAAAGTTTATTGTCTAACCTAATAGATATGAAAGGTGTAATTTTTAAATATATAGATAAAAATGGGGCAACGGTGAAAGCTGTTGCTCTCAATGACGAACAGCATTCTCAATTTTCTAATTACGGAAAAGTATTCCTTCGGATATTGGATGATGATTATAATTTCAAAAAGACGGAGGAAGGTAAAGGCATTATAGCTGTTAAGAATGGCGATGAATTGATTCAGATAGGATTTTGGGATTAACTAATAACAAGATAGAAATGAGCAAATTTAAAGTAGGAGACATTGTTCCATATCGCAATACGAGAGGGAACATAAAGAAAGCCGAAATAACTTCCTTTGAGACTGTAGACAACGGGAAAGTCTGGTTTCATGGTATTGACACGGATACTAAAGCAAAAGTCTGGTATCCTTTACATATATCCGAAAAGTTAATTCAAGAAAAGAAAGTATGGAATATAAACACTATAAAATAACAATTAAAGAGGCTGGATTGGAAAAGCCAATTGAAACTGAATATCATGGGATTATCGACTATAAAGGGCTTATTGCTTACTATGGATTGAATAATTCTGATGTAGAATGGTATGATATAGATGAAATTGTCGAATGAATCAAAACAATAAAAATATGAATAAAGACAGACGTAAAAGGATTCAGGACATCAGAGATCAGTTGCTGGATTTGCAAACCGAAATCGAAGAGATTAAGGATGAAGAGCAAGAAGCATATGATAATCTCCCTGAATCACTGCAAGATGGCGAGAAAGGTGAGAAAATGTCAGATGCAGTTGATAACCTTGATTCAGCATATTCCTCACTTGAGGATGCAATAGGTTATCTTGATGAAGCAATACAATAACCCTCATAACAAAAGAAGAAATGAGTAAAAAACATAATAAAGAGTATTAATATGAGAACAAAAAAGATTTTAATATTAGGTGGACAAAGGGTTGGAAAAACTCAGTTAGCAAATATGATTTCAAAGAGTCTTAATATTCCGGTTGTTGAAGGAGTTGAAAGTCTGGATAAATTGCCAAATGAAGAGGGAGTTTATACTTCTAATTCAATCCCTCTGGGAGTGGCTGAGATAGACTTACCTCAGGGATTTGTTTTGATACAAATTAGTTGTTCAATATAAAGGCCAAGGAGGACGAATCATGAGAAAAGGAACAAAAGTACGTCTTCTTAAAGACAACTCGATAGGCGTCATCACAGATAGCGCATTCTTTAAATTGAATGGCAAGAAACATCTTCGCTATGAAGTGAAGAAAAAAGGAGTAAAGGAAAAATGCTGGCATCCGGAGGAAGAACTGGGCCCGGTGGTAGAGCATTGTAAGATTACAGTAGAGGGAGAGAATAACCAGGTATTGTTTGCCAATATAGGTTACAATCACGACAAGGGAGAGGCAACCATCAACATAACCGGTGATAATCCCACAAATCTAAAAGGGCATCATGGATATCACTTGAATACATTGCTATATATGTTGAATGGAATGAATGCAACAGTGATAGATACTGCACTTGAGACAGAATAATGTCCTGTCATATCCTCAACCAAATGTTTTCCTTTGCCACAAATTCACTCCATTATGATTAAAGCTACCGATATCTACGCAGCCTCTCGCGACGGATTAGACATCATCCTGTATTATTATCCTCAAGCTGAGGATTGCGTAGACAATAAGAAAAAATTCAAGCGTAGACCGGATGAAGATGATGCGTCCGCCTGCATCAAGAAGTACCAGGAATGTTACAAGGTCACCGACTTCGGTGATTCAGGAACAGCCATGAGTCCTGTGGATATTTGTATGTATGAAGAGAATATTCGCTTCCCTGAAGCAATTGCTCTGCTTGGCTCCAGGTATAATGTGACTGATGAGCTGAAGCGATCCGTTAATAAGCCGGATATCCGGAAGCGCCCGGCCACTGAAGACGAAAAAGAGGGAAGTAGGCCTTTTGAACTGGAAGATAAGTTCACCGATGAGCAGCTGAAGATACTTGGTCCGCGAGTGAAGCAGGAACACGTTGATGCGCTGCACTGGCATGTGGCTAAATCCATATCTTATGTCCGGAACCGGGAGGTAACAACCAAATATACGACGCCCACTTATCCGATATTGATGCGTGAGTGTGTCGTTACCGAAAATTCTGATCCGGAGAAGACGGTGAGATTCTATAAGATATACGAGCCTCTGAACCCTGACAAGCAATGGCGTTTCAGCTACACGCCTGATGGCGTGAAGCCTAAGCGGTATATCAATGGATTCCGTGAACTGCAAAAGGCTTATAGAGACTATAATGCTCAGGAAGAAAAGAAATTTCAGAATGAAGCAAAGGATAAGGATGCCCAATACAAGGAAAAGAAACTTCCGGAGGCATTCATCTGTTCCGGAGAACGTGATGCGCTTTGTGTTCGTGCTCTTGGTTATCATCCGCTATGGTTTAATTCCGAGACTTATAAAGTGACGGAAGAAGAAATCAGGGAGATATACAAGTACGTGGAGATACTTTATAATATTCCGGATATTGATTCCACCGGCATCCGTAAAGGTCGGGAACTTGCGCTCCGCTTTTTGGATATCCATACGGTATGGCTACCTTCCTGGTTATCCGGTTATCGGGATAACCGGGGCAAACCTCGCAAAGATTTTCGTGACTTTGTAGGTTTGCGCCCTAAAAATGAAGACTTCCGAAACTTATTGACACTGGCCATGCCTGCACGTTTCTGGACAAAGGCTTGGAGTGAGCGAAGTAAAAAAGATACTTACGATATCAACACTGCCTATCTGCACTATTTTCTTACTTTGAATGGCTTCAATACCCTGAAAGATGAGAATACCGATGATACTAAGTATATCCGGATGGACGGTTGCATAGTACGTCAGATAAAGGCGAAAGATATAAACGCTTTCCTGAAGAGCTTTGCGGTGGAACGCTTCCTTCCGGTAGATATACGCAATCTTATTTTAAACTCTCCTCGTACCGGAGAATCCTCTTTATCGCAGTTGGATGAAATCAACCTGGACTTTACCAGTTACACGCCAGACAGCCAATTTTTGTTCTTTTCCCAATCGACGTGGGAAGTGACCAAAAATGGTATAACAGAGCATAAAGGCCAGTTGATGGACGGGCGTAGCGTTTGGGATAACAAAGTTATCCCTCATAAAGTGAATGTGCTGCCGCCTATGTTTGAGTACAAACATACACTCGATGCTGAAGGGCTTGATGTCTTTGACCTCACTGTCAAAGAACACAAGAGCTGTTTTCTGAATTATCTCATTAATACAAGCCGCGTACATTGGCGGAAGGAATTAGAGACTGCATGGGAAAACAAGGGAGTTACTGAAGCTGATCAATACCGTGCCGCCCATAAGTTTGATATTGCCGGGCCTCTGCTTTCTCCGGAAGAAATTCATGAGCAAAAACTGAACCTCCTAAATAAGATGTATGCAATAGGCTACAACCTGCATCGCTATAAATCACCATCACGCGCCTGGGCAATTTACGCCATGGACAACAAGATTGGTGAGGATGGCGAGTGTAATGGCCGCAGTGGTAAATCTTTCCTCTTTAAGTCTTTTCGGTTCTTCATGCGAACCGTTAATCTCTCCGGGCGAAATCCGAAGCTGTTGGATAATCCGCACGTGTATGACCAAGTGGATCAGCATACGGATTTTGTTCTGGTTGATGACTGCGACAAATATCTTCCTGTGTCTCAGTTCTATGATAATATCACTTCCGGAATGACAGTGAACCCGAAGAACAATAAATCGTTTTTCATTGAGTTCGATATCTCTCCTAAGTTCGGTTTTACTACGAATTATGTTCCTCGTGACTTTGACCCGTCTACGAACGCCCGTTTATTGTATATGGTGTTCTCTGACTATTATCACGAAAAGACAGCGGATAATGATTATCTGGAGACACGTGGCATCCGTGATGACTTCGGTCATAATCTGATGACGAATGATTACAGTGAAGAAAATTGGAACTGGGACCTTAATTTCTTCGCTCAATGTTTGCAGTTCTACCTCTCCATGGCGGAGCAAGGTATCAAAGTACAGCCGCCAATGGACAATATTATTAAGCGTAAATATAAGGCTGATATGGGCACCAACTTTGAGGATTGGGCATACAGTTATTTTGCTGAAGAAGGTGAGCATGTGAATGATTTTATTCCGCGTGATAGCGCTTATGATGATTTCATTGCTTTCTCCAAGGTACCTAAGTCTTACTGGACTATGCAACGCTTCACCAAGGCCCTGAAAGGATTTGCAGAACTGTGCCCATACATTGATACGCTTAATCCGGAAGAGATGCTGAACTCCACTGGTCGCCTTCTGAAGAAGGTCGATGGCCAGACAAAAGAGATGATTTACCTGCGCACATTGGAGAAGCCGGGAACTTTTTCACCTAAGATAGATAAAGATGGAAATCTCCCATTCTGACATGATACGCGGATATGATAAATGGCTGCCCGGTTTGATGGGCATATCCGGCTTCTATGCCTACGCTCGGCAGGTATATGATTATCTGGAGATAATGAAGCCTGGTACTATTATGAAGATGCAGGAGGCGGAAGACAAACTTCCGTGGCTGCTGGTGACAGTCGGAGCTTTTTTGGCTACTGGCCAACACTGGATGGACTATGAGACAAGTGATGATTATGCCAAACTACGCAGGAAACCGCTTCCGGAGAACTTTCGGAAGGCTATGGCCAAGGCGTAACACGGTTACAAGCTGGTATTTGAAAAGCCACGGGCACATTTTGTCCGTGGCTTTTACTTTTAACAAAAGGCAGGCATCCCGGCACTGGTTTCCCGGTTTCCATACCTTTCCCTATTTTTCTACTAAATTTTTGTAACTCTGTAACCGATGTTTGAAAAGATGTTTAAAAACTTAAATAATAAGAAGATACAAAGTTACAAACTTGGTTACAAAATTGGGTTACAAAAAAATAGGGTTTGTAACTTTCCCTTTAAATAACCTGATTCCGGCTGAAAGTTACAAAGTGTATTGGTAACAAAAAACTGTAACCGTTTTCTTGTAACCTTGTGTTGGCTTTGATAATCAGTTGTTTATGTTCGTTTAGTGACAAGTTACAAAGTTGCAGAAATTTCTGGGCAAAAAGCTATTCAGCAGTTACAGAGAAATAGATAGAGTATCAGAAAATGTTGTTTTCTTGTTTATTTGTTTAAATTAGTTACTCATAGCAGGCTAATTCAGTGAAAATTGAGAATATAAACAATTATAATTGCTATATTTGCATAACAATCAATCTATTACCACATGAAACCTAATGTAATAATTGAACTTCAACCTTATCTCCATGATTATCTTTATCATGAGTTCGGATGTTCCCGCACAGACGAAGGTGTGACTGTGACATCCGCTAATGATATCGGCAAGTTCATCCAGGCAATGGTAACAGTTGCGGATCGTCCGCCGAAGTTGCCGATAAAAGATAATCCGATAACGCTGTTCCTTCCGGTTAAGGAATGGAATCACTATATTTTACAGGAAAACTTCATCTATATTCCCGAATGGAAACAAAAAATGCTTCAGGAATATATTGAGGCCTCTTTCCGTATTCGGATCCGGGAGTATTTTGTGACCGGATACGAGAAAGGCTATAAGCAGGATAAGATTCTCCGGGCTTTTCTAATGGCATACAATATCAAGAATAATGCCATTAATTACGATGCAGTGAAGAAGTACGATTATCGTAACCGGCAACGGATGACAAGGGAGGTAAATAGGGATATTCAGTTGTCATTGTTTGAATAACACTATTTAACCAATTAAATTCTAAGTAAAAAACAGATTTTCAATTAAAAACCACTTAAACTTTAAGTAAAAATGAGTGTCGAGGATAAAAGATCGCAATTATGTGCAATGTCTTTCTTACCACTGTCTGATGCAGAGGTTAGAAATCTGCCGGGAAGTGATAAGTTGCAAGTACATGGCACATGGGTAAACATTGATATTTCATCCGGAGAATGGAAAGAAAGCCGGGAAGAGGTGGGAAAACCCGTCGAGCAGGAGTTGAAAGCAACGGTGACGGATACGTCTTCATCTATGGAGAGTCAACTTCGTACTTTATTCTCCGTTGATGGATTGCTGTTGATCGGCTTAACGAATGGTGAAAAGAAAGTGATCGGTACGGATGAGTTTCCCGTACATGTGTCAATGGAGCGCAGTGGTGATCCGGCGAAGCTGACACTCTCTTTTAAGCGCTCCAGCCCGGAACCGGCAAAAGTTTTAGAGTCCTTTTAAGCGGTTTCTACCATTGTAATTTTGTACCAGATTTAAAAGGTACAAAAAAATGGCATTTTCTTCATTATATAGTGCGGTCTGCCGTGGGAAGTGGTTCATCTCTTTCCGCGATGTGGAAGCCAACCTTATACTGGTTGATAAATTACTGGAGCGCGGCATCACGAAAGAAGATGCAACGAAACGCTCCGATGTAGAACCTATACCGGTTCTGCTCTCCACCGGTGCGAAAGAAGCGAAATCTGGGAACGGTTTCTCTGACGCTCCGAAAGACAGCACGGCCATTATTCCTATTCATGGTACCCTACTGAAGTACGGTACCTATTGCAGCTATGGTGCTACCGAATTGGCGGATATTGTCCGTCAGGCTGCGGAATCCCCGAATATTTCTTCTGTTTTGCTTGATATAGACTCAGGCGGTGGTAGTGTTGATGCCATCGCTCCGCTGGTTGATGCCATCCGGTATGCGCAATCAAAGGGTAAGTCCGTAGTAGCGCATTGTGACCTCTGCGCTTCTGCGGCTTACTACATTGCATCATATTGCAATGAAATCATAGCGTCGAATCAGATATCTTCCGAGTTTGGGTCAATCGGTGTGATGATGAGCTTCCCGGATTATGCGAAGTATTACGAACGTGAAGGTGTGAAAGTCCATACCATTTATTCAAATCTATCGGATTACAAGAATGCCCCCTTTGAAATGGCTAAGGAAGGCAAGTACGAGATGATTAAAGAAGAAGAACTGGATCCGCTGGCACGTGATTTTCAGGAGAACGTGAAAGCGAATCGGGGCAATAAACTGAAGCTGGATGCGGCAGGTTTATTGCGTGGACGTATGTTCTACGCAAAGGATGCGATAACTGTTGGGCTGGCTGATGCTGTCGGTACTTTAGATTTTGCGATCCGGCGGGCAAAAGAAATACCTCAAGAGGCATGTATTAACGAATATATTAATTCTAAATCGTAAGGTTATGTTTGGAAAAGTGATGAGTGTGGTACTTTCATTCCTGAATATCTCTGCGTTTGCGAAAGACAAGAATGGTAAGTCTGTTCTTCTTTCTACGCAGGAAAAGCAGCTGGAAGAAAAGTACGGTAAAACATTCCTTGAAGTCTTTAAAAAAGACCTGGAGGAATTTGAAAAAAGTGGTAAGGTTGCTGAGGAAGCCGTTACCGATGAAGTGAAGGCGCAGCTGGAGGCAGATTGTGATAAAAATGCCAAAGAACTGAAAGAAGCTCGTGAGAAGATTGCAGCTTTATATGCTAAGATAGCAGAGAAAGATGCTGAAATTGCCAAGTTGGGAAAAGAGGAGACTAAGGATGCAGGTATTCATGTGGAAGGAAATACTGATATGACGAAAACGTTTAAGCCGGACATGTCGCTGAACATGAACAAATATCTTGAAGCTGCTCATTATGGGCGTCCGGAAGCTGCTTCATATACGGGAAATGACACCATTGATACGGAAGAACTGCATAAAGAGTTTGGCCGTTATATCAGTTCTCAAAAGATGGAGATTTTCCGTTCGCTGATGGGAACGACTTCATCCCTTCAGTATATGACGACTATGATTACAGATAAATTTGAGGTACGTGCGACGCACTCTCATATCACATCTGTTTTGCAATCATTTACACCGCAATGGACCCCTAAGGGCAAAACGAAGTTTACTCCGTTGACAATCAAACAATATCCGATGAAGATCAATGTTGAGATTATCCCTTCTGACTTGATCGATGAGGTTCTCGGATATCTGTATGATGAAAATCTTGACCCGAAAGACATGCCTATTGTACGTTATATCATTGAACAGCTGGTTAAACCCAAATTGGACGAAGAGCGTGAAATGGCTTTTGCTGTGGGACAGTATCAGGAACCGACACAGGGTGAAGATGGCAAGTTCATAGCAAACGATGCGAATCAGGTATGTGACGGTTATCTTACCCAACTGTGCCGTATCAAACAAGGTGGCAATAAAGAAGGTATTAACTTGTTGTTTGACGGTAAAACCTTTGGGACGGGAGATGCACTTGTGACGGATGTGGAGAATGCGGTTGATCAGGTGGCTCCGCTTTATAAGAATAAGAAGTTGACTATTCATGCAGACCCGGATTTCATTCTGAAATATTCCCGTGCTTATCGTGATAAATATAAGACTACCAAGAATGAAGATGGTGAAAAGGTAAAAGTTGATTATACGAAGTTTGTATTTGAGGGACTTGAGGGAATGCGTGGTTCCGGTGCTTTCTTTATTACTCCTAAAGAGAATTTCCGCCATTTGATGTCTCGTAATCCTCAGAATCAGAAATTGCGTATGGCTACTCAGGATTATGCGGCCAAGATATACGGAGAATGGCGTGAAGGTGTGGGATTCTGGTTGGCAGAAGCGATTTTTGCTTATTTGCCGACAGAATTAGTTAATAAACTGGCACCGGGATCGGAAGAATCGGGAAGTTCTTCCGATTCGCAAAGTGGAGGTCTTTAATTATAAAATGAGGAGGTAAGTTATGGCTGATAACGGATATAGCATGGTATCGGTGCCTAAGAAGTCATCGAATGCCGGTCGCCCGAAGGGTAAAAAGTCGTTTATTGTTCTTTTTCTGTGGAAAGATGTAGCTGAACACGAGCGCGATGAGAAAGGAGTGCGTGTAACCAAGTTCAAGATGGCAACAGGCAAGAAGCCTATTGCTGTTTATGCAACGGACTCCACCATCAACATCTATCATACGAGTGAGGGTGAAGATGATGCGCGTGGTTTTATCCACCATGTGGATTTTGAACATCCGGGTACAGGTGTTGAATTGGATGAGTTTGTTAACAACAATATTAATGAAGACATGGGAGCCATCGTCATGGATTGTTCCGGTGATGACGCTAAGATAGCAGGCACACCGTGCACTCCATTGAAGATGTCTAAGGCTGACAGCCAGGACAGCAAGGAAGGTGCGAAGAATACGCTTAACCTCGCAAGCTCGTTGCGCGGTGCTACTATTGGGCACATCGCTAAGTCTTTGATTCCTGCAACTGATAGTGCAGAAATTAATGCAGTTCTGGGTCTGACTGCCGGTTCCGGTGGTAGTGGATTGTGATTTGGTTTTGGATAGGTTATGTAGTGAGAGGCGTGTGCTTTGGCATACGCCTTTTTTCTGTCCTTTTACAATCAATGTACAAGAGATAATTTTGTCTTGAATTAAAATTTAAAGCTATGACAACAAAAAAAACAGTGTCTAAATCTAAAGACGTGAAAGAAGTGGAAACGGTAGAAACTGCGGAAACACAGGTGAATGAATCCGAAGTAGTACAGGCAAGTGATGCCGTTGCTTATGAATTTCCGGTACTGGAGAAAAAAAAACAGGATCATACATCGGTGGTAATTCCTTATTGCAAAGAATTTGCTCAAGGCAGGGAACTGCTTTTCGCTCTCCGTTCCTGGTATAACAATGCTCGCTTTCCTGCCAATCTGGTGATTATCGGTGATCGCGAAGATTGGTTCGGTGAAGAGATTTTTGTCATTGAGCATCAGCGTACATCCGACAATCCGCAGATTGACACCATGGAGAAATTAAAGTTGGCCATTGAATCGCCTGAAGTGACAGAGCGATTCATCTGGACGAATGATGACATCTACCTGGTTAATCGTGTTTCATTGGCACATATTGAGATTCCTAAAGTGTTGGGTGATCTTAACCCTAAAAAGTTCAAAGGTGTGTATGCGGAGAATATGAGCCGTACAATCATGCTGCTTGATAAATTCGGATTGCCCAAACTGAATTACGGTACTCATACACCGGTCATATTTGAAAAGTTCAAACTGATGGAAATGCTGGAGCGTTTTCCTGAAACTGAGTCAGGTGTATTGTTCTCATCTCTCTATTTCAACTCACAGGCATTCCCGGCACACCCTGTTGTTTTGGATTGGGAGACAGACCAGTTCTTGCTGCCTGTTATTTCCCAAAGGCCCAATGAGGAGAGAGCAAAAGAACTTCTTCAGAGAAAAGTCTTCCTGAACAATACCGTTTCCGGACATTCTGCCTGGTTGGAAAAGTTCTTGGAACAGATGTTCCCGGAACCTTCCATCTTCGAAGAATGAAGAGCACTTCCGGAACTGTCTCCACGGAAAGAACCGAACTCTTTCCGTGAAGAGTTCGCTTTCCTGAATGATCCGGACTGCCCCATAGAATTGGAAACGCTTGCCACCCGCAAGTTTAACAAGTATCATGCGTATGTGCGGTTACACGCACAACTTAGGGATTGTACTTCGCTGAAGCAGTGTGCGGATGTCAGTCGGGATTTGATAGACAACTACATTGAGAACCGTATGATCTGGGAAGAGCTGAACTATTACAAGGTACATCATTCTTTGCTGGGGAAACATCCCGCATTCGCGGAGTTTCGCCGGAGAAGCGAGCTTCTTCAGTTACCGGTCAAGGAACTGGTTCGTCGCCAGCGCCAGGTTGAAAATAACATTTGGCGCGTCAAATCAGAGATAGCGAAGGGAGATAAACCGCACCTGGACCCGATACGGCGGGAGAGGTTAACCGGTTATGAGAAAGAACTGAATGATATCAATCGCTTACTGGAATGAGTTACTACTTCAGCCTGAAGGAACTCAGGCAGGAAATGACAGATTCCCGCCTGTTCTCCAGACGGTTTGAAACCATGCTGGCTTTCAAACTGAATAGTCTGAAAGAATTGTGCGGGCGTTTGCCCGGCGATAACGAGGCTTTTTTCATAGAAACGCAAAAGAGCTTCACTGCCTTTACTTTTATTGTTTACCTGATAAGGTATGCCGGACGGGTTAATCATCTCTATATCGCCACGTATTCGACGAATGAGCGCATTATAAACGCTTTGTTGAGATGGCGCGAAAAGGAATTGGTAGGCAGTATCCACCTGCATATATCGGAAACGATAAAATTCCGTATGCCGAAGATTTTTGAACGGTTGGTGCAGCTCCATCAGGATGGAGTGATTGAATTATCATTCGCCTGGAGCCACAAGAAGATTACCTGCCTGGACACGTCCGCAGGTTTCTTCGTGGTAGAAGGTTCCGGCAATTATGGTGAGAATGCAATGGAAGAACAATATGTTTTCTTAAAAAATAAAGAAGTGTATGAGTTTCGTAGCGGACGAATTGGTCAAATGGCGTAAGGCCCCGCCATGGTATGACCGGATTGATATGGATGAGTTTGAACACCTGGCAGGCATTGGCTATGAGCCGAAGCAAATCGCTATGTACTATAATATCCCCGTGAATGATTTCCTTTGGTATTTCAATTTGGTTGGTTCTCCGTTGAAGTTTCACTACGAACGTGGCGAGCTTGTACAGCGGGCTAAGGAAGGGCTGGCAATGTCTGCCAGTGCTGAAACCGGAGACAATGTGACCCAGGCGCAACGGTTTGATAAATTCCGCCAAGCGACGGGATATCGCAATTCCATTAACAAGATTTTCTTTGATGATATAGGCTGATGTTCGATAAATCTTACTTTGACACATTACAGGACTACATCGCGTCCGGTTGCACTATGGAACTGACGGCTGATGAACTGGACTACTACAATGCCCTCTATGCACTTGTCGGCATTAACCGGAAGTACGGCAAGGATAATGCTGTTGCCTTCCTGATGCACGAGCCGTTCAACGTCGAACGGATGCGTGCCAGGAAGATGTACAGTGAGGCGATCAACTTGTTTTACCTCAATGATACCATTGAGAATAACGCTCATCGCAACATGATGTTCGACAACCTGATGAAAGCTGCTCAGGTAGTTTTGCAAAATGCGGTCAGTTCCAAGGATATGGAAGTGTACGGCAATCTCAACATACAGGCGGCTAAAATCAAACAACTGGATAAGCCTGATCCGGTCAAACCGAAAGAGATAGACGAAAAGCCTATCAAGATATACGACCTCAATCCGGAAGCGGTGGGACTGGATGCGGCGAACCGCCAGATACTGGCTGCTCAGATAGATTCTGTTGACCTTCCTGAGAGGGAGAAAGTACGCCTGAAGCGTGACGCTAACATTGTAGATATTGACTTTGAGGAGATGCTGAATGACCAGGAAGAAAAAACTAAAGATATCGGATGAGGTAGAAGTGCGTTTCTCCAACTGGATGGCGCAGCTCATTGCTATAATGATGCCCTGGTCCCTATATTGGATTGCTGGGCGTGCTTCTGCTAAGACTGTACAGGTGTTGGCTGAACGTGTGCAGGAAGTAGCTTTGGATTGTCAGGGTGCACCGTTCGCTTGGGTAGCTGATACTTACTCCGATTTGCACAAAAACGTGATCCCGTCTCTCATCGACGGGCTTTCTATGTTGGGGTGGGAAATGGGCATACATTATGTCATTAACCAGGAGCCACCGCAGGAATGGAAAGACCGCATGTATAACGTCTGTACGGACTGGCGCAACACGATGGTATTCTATACCGGCTTTAACTTTACTTTTATCTCGCTCGACAGGCCTTCAATTGGTGCCGGGCGTTCCTATGTCGGTGTCTTCGGTGATGAGGTGAAGTATTTTCCGGAAGAGAAGTTCACGAACTTGTTGAAGGCGGTTCGTGGTTTCCGCGTGAAGTATGGCGATAGCGTCTGGTATCGTAGCCGTACACTGACAACGGATATGCCGGACCCGAACCATCTCGGTGAGTACGATTGGATACTGAAGCTGGCCAAACAGAATGACAAGCGAAAAATATTGCTGATGTTGCGGGCTGGCTTTGTCTACAATGAGACGAAAAAAGAATATGTAGCCTGTTTGCAGAAATACAAGGAATTGAAAGCTGCTTATCGTTCAGACACATCTTTAGCTGCGAAATTGGATGCTGCCGAACGCTCGATGCAACTTGCCGGAAAGAACATGAAACGGTGGGAAGAACGCTGGATTAAGACTCGCCGGGGTACGTCGTTTTTCTTTATTTCCTCCTCGTATGTAAATGCCGATGTGTTGGGAGAAGATTGGTTCAGTGATGAATTTGCTGAAGGGCTGGAAGGTCTTCTTTGCAATGTGCTTTCCGTCATTCCGAAACTGGAGGCCAGCCAGATGTTTTATTGCAACCTGGCAATGAAGCATTTTTATGCGGATGGCTTTCTGAATGACGTGATCGAGCAGCATGAGTTCGGTTGGAATCCGGATTGCTCTGTTCTCCGGTACCTGGATAAGAACAAACCATTAGAGGCAGGTATGGACTCTGGCAATATGCTGTCTATGGTATTCGGTCAACGTAATGGCAATGTAATGCGCATACTGAAGGAATTGTATACGCTTCCGCCTAATAGCGTGCGTGAGCTGGCAGACCAGTTCCTATATTACTTCCGCCCGCACAAGCGTAAGATACTGAAGCTGTATTATGACCGGTCAATGAATAACTATAAGAAGGTGTCTGCTGATATGGCGACACAGATCAAGAAGAATATTGAGTTTGATGCTGAAGGCAAGCGTACAGGCTGGCAGGTACAGCTCATGTCTTTGGGGCAGGGGAATATTGGTAGTAACATGGAATACCGGTTCTTCATGGACTTGCTCAGTGGCAACCTGGCACGCAACCTTTTCACTCTGTTGATCGACCAGTACAATTGCGCGAACCTCAAGTCTGAGATGGAAGTAACCGGAACAGCCATCAAGAGTAATGAGAAGAGCGGTACCAGCATTACCGTGAAGCTCAAGACCGGAGATAAGTTGCCTACGCACAGGCTGCCTAAAGAGTCTACGAACCTGACGGATGCCCTGAAGTACTTCACCATGCGAAAAGAGTTTGTGCGTGTATGGGATAGGGGACGAAGCTCATCCGCTGCCTCTGTGGTTTGATCATTTCTTTCTTTACTGTTGGGTTGGCTCTGTTGTCCGTGAGGATGGCAGGGCTTTTTATATGAAGGGTATCGTAAGGGTGGGATTTGATGCGCGAGGGGCGGCAAGGGCTGTTTTAGGGCGTAATTTAAAATAATTTACAATATTTGTAAGGAATAACAAAAAATTAACGTATTTTTACTGTTGTGTAACGAAAATTTATCATATTTCCGACCCAAAGCGGCACCTGCGACCGCAACGGGACGACGGCGCGGCTCGGGCAGCAAGCTGTTACATCCCTCCGATAATTATCGCAGGGATGGGATTTCTTTTTGATTTTCAGCGGTATGATGTTTTTGGAAGGACATTTTTAGTTCAAAAAACGTCCTGTTTGATGGGAGAGTCCGCCTGATGAGGAACCAGGCGCGCGAAAAATCCGTGTGGCAAACCCGCCTTGATGGATGTACTTGGGTACAATCAAGCCGAATTTTTGCCACACGGATTTTTCGCGTTTTAGCGGTAGAAAGCGATGCTTTCTGTTTGATTTTTTTGCGTTCACGCAGAGGTTACCGAATTATAATCCCGTAACCAGGAAGAAACGCCCCGTCTTCCATTCCCCGCAACAACGCAGGCTATTGTCTTGGTAATGGAAGACCAGGCAGAGAGGTATAGTTTGCAACTATGTATTTCCAGCTGTTTCCTTAATCTGATTCTCGCCCTTTATTTCTGTCTCCAGTCACCACGCAGTTTCGCTTTTTTGTGCTGCAAAGGTAAATGTTGACGTCACTGGCTCAAGTTCAGGCTGACGTTTCAGAAAAAATCTCCACCCGTTGGGTAGTATTTGAACCTATGGTTTTCTGAAAAACTTGCTCCAGTGTCTTACAACACCTTTTGATGCAGCGTAAAAAAGGCGAAACATACCGCGTAGCGACAGGCGACGCAGAAAAAAAAAGCTCCAATCAGGGAAACAGCAAATAAAAAGGCTAACACCCACGAGCTCAAGGTTCAACATAAAATTTTAAAGTTATGACAGCAAAAAGAAACATTCCCGAAGCATGGCGGCAACAGTGGTCTAAATTCATGTTCAACTTCTTCGATTACTTACCTACTAAGTACGAGGCAAATAAACGTGAGTGGGCAATCAGAAAGATGATATGGGACTTTAAAGACGGTAAACGTAGTGTATCAGTTGCGGAACTCGTAGCGAAGAAGATACGGGAGCAGTTTGGCGCGGATTGTGAAAATGTGACGCTCGTATGTATTCCTGCAAGTTCAGCGGAAAAAAACGAAATCCGATACAAGGTATTTGCCGAAGAAGTGGCACGACTGACAGGATGCTGCAACGCATATAAGGCAATTACTATCGAGGGCGGACGTTTGGCAATCCATGAGACAAAGAGTAGTAAAACGGTGCAGGAAGTTGAAGTTATCAAGTTTGATAACGGCTTTTTCAATGGGAAAAAAGTACTTCTGTTTGATGATATACTGACGCAGGGACATTCTTACGCCCGTTTTGCTTGTGCACTTGAAAAAATTGGTGCAGAAGTATTAGGAGGCTATTTTTTAGGTAGAACAATTCTTTCTTATAACTAATATAATTCTTTTATTATGAATACTTTATTCGATAATGATTGTCGTTACATGAGTGACAGTGAACTGATTTACGAGATAAGCAATAACAGGCAGATTGTTTCAGACGTTGAACGCAGCAACGGAGAGATAGACATTGATAAGCTGTTTGCCTCCTTGACACCTGGACGCAAAAAAGTTGCCGTGGCAGCGGTGGAGATGTACAAGAGACAACAGTCTCAACAGGTTGAACGCAGGCTTATACGAATGAGCAAGGATGTATATGATTTGATGCAGCCGTTAATTGGTGACTTGCATAACGAGGAATTTTGGGTAGTGGCTATTAATAATGCATCCCGAATAATCAAGAAAGTACAGGTTTCAGTAGGCGGTATAGACCAGACTTCGGCAGATGTACGGCTGATTATGCAGGTGTTGATAAATACGGGAGCTTCGCAGTTTGCAGCGGTACACAATCATCCGAGTGGCAACCCGAAGCCGAGCAATGAGGACAAGAGGCTGACGGAACAGTTGAAAAAGGCAGCGGAGATATTTAATATTCGGATGATGGACCATGTGATAATTACCGATAGTGGATATTATAGCTTTTGTGATGAGGGGATGATTTAAGTAGGGAGGGCGCAAGGGGACGCCCATCCCGTTTTGCTCGCACACTCGCAAAACGGGATGGGACCCAAAGCGGTACTTATGAGAGATTTTTCCGTTCCTTCGACCACGGAGGGGAGAGAATTGTTCATTCTCTGTTAAAAGGATATAAAATTATAACCTTTTCTTTTCGTTTGCTTGCAGGATATAAAATTATAACCTATTTTTGTTGCGTAATCAAAAAACAAATAGTTATGCCAACAGTTTTAATGTTATTCGGATTGAAGTTTAGAATCTACACAGCGGAACATTTACCACCGCATTGCCATGTAACAAGTCAAGACGGCCAAGCCAAGTTTGAAATTCTGGATACGGTTAAGTTGATAGAAAACAAGGGGCTGAAACCAAAAGACTTGAGACTGGCAGAGTCGATTCTTGAAGAGAATCTGGAACTTATTCAGAATGAATGGAAAAAATTGCATGGGGATTTTTAATCCCCCATGCTTCTCAATATAAAGAAAGGAGGATGATATGAAGATTGTTAAATTATGGTTTGATAATGGCAGGATATATGTCGCCAATGACAAGGGGGAAACTTTGTACCAATCCTTGAAGTTTTATCCTCGCCTGATGGCTGCTTCTGATGAACAAAGAAGTAATTATGAACTTGAGCATTTCGGTATTCACTGGGATGATATCGACGAAGATGTGAGCTATGAGAGTTTCTATTATGATGATACCAAAGAACCGGCACCTGGTATTCAAGACGCTTTTTTATCTAATCCGGAACTGAATATTTCAGCTGTTGCCCGCCGGATGGGGATACAGCAAAGTTTGTTGGCAAGTTATATAAAGGGGACGAAGGTTCCTTCTCCGGAAAGAAAAAAGCTGATACTGGACACTATACATGATATTGGTAATTCTTTATTGGCTGTGTCTTTCTGAATTTATACGTAGACAGATAAAGAAGGTTTCCACGAGTTGGAAGCCTTTTTTTTATTATAAAGTGAATGTGTGCAAAAAAATGTTACATTTGTGCATGTTTAATTTTATATCTGATAGTATGAAGAAAATTTTGTTTTTGATGATTTGTTTAACAAGTCTAATTATGTATTCATGTGATAATAATAAACCTACTTTTACTCGCGCAGCTATTATGTCAGAGGATTATGTTAAAGTGAGGATGAAGTATCCTGCTGAAGTTGCATTTGAAGGTGATAGAAGAGGTTCAGAAAATGGGACTAATGAGTATGATGTCTTTCAAAAGTTTACAGCTAAAAATGCTTTTGGAGTTAAGTCAAGTTACGTGTATAAGATACATATGATTTATAAAGGTGGGGATTGGTCTGATATTAATAACTGGACTTATGATCTATTGACTATAGAAGATATATCTACCGGTGAACAATCTAAATATCTTTCTCCAGCGGATTAATTCAATTTTAGAGGTGCACTTTCGAATATAATTCTTATATTTGCAGTGCTAAAACATATCACGGAATGTTATCCGTGCCGCGAGCTTCGGTTAATGCTCACGAATTGCGATGGGCTTTTTTAATGCCCATGTAAAACTATTTTTCTAACATTAGGAAAATTGTATATACGATATAGGCGGCTGCCTTTCCCATTACATTTTTGCTTTCGGGCGGAATCTGTGATATGTTTTAGCGAACGGGAAATGGCAGCCGTTTTTCTGCCTTTACGCTAAAACATATCACAGTTATGAAAAAAGAAAAACAACGCGCTCACGGACGCTATGTATCCGTCGAAAAAATCCAGCAAATGTTTGATAACCTTGGAGCTGAACTATGCAACGGTCGCAAACGTGCTCATGTAGCCAAAGAAGGTAACACTATTCTTATCTATACCAATGGCGGGAGTGTGAATATTACTTTCAATCAGAAAGGAGGCTTAAATGAATGATTTGCTTATTTACAGTCTTCCGGCAAACGGTTTGGAGGGTGCTGTTGCTGTAGCTAAAGAAATATATTCAGAAATGGGGATGAAACCTGATGAAATTCGGTTGAGTACAGGTGAACGTGTTTCTTATAATTGGCAAGATGTGAAGGCTTTGGAACATGGAGAAATGAGTGAAGTAGCTTATATTTCAAAGAATAAGATTATTTGATTTTTGTTTTTAGTTTTAATATGATGAAATCCCCGGTAGGCTTCGGCTTATCGGGGATTTTTATGTCCTTTTTCCTGTTATGGTTGCAAAATACCTTTGCAGCATGGGATCACATGGAGAACGTTTAGCAATGGAGAAGAACCGGAACAGCTGGAGAGGCAAGGCTAACCGGATGGCTGGAGAACGGTATCCGCTGGATGTCATCATTGAAGGCGATACCGGTATAACACAGCAATGGGAGCGGCAACAGGATAAAGAGGCTGTGGCTTTGTTTAATGCGCGGGTACAGGATTGGGGCAACAAGGTGAATGCGGTGCTGAAGCTCTCAATACGAGAATTAGTTGCGAATGACAAAAAGTTATCCGGATCACTGAAACAGAATTACCGTCATTACGGCAAACCGATTGTTGCTGGAAAAGAAGTAACCAGTATCGGATTCGGTTTTAGGCCTGAGGGTATTTACATTCATCTGGGAGTAGGCCGGGGATATAATATGGAGGGTGGCACACGCGTACTGACGAAAAAGAGTAATAAGGAGTGGAACAGGAATCCGATACCGTGGTTCAATCCGATAATAGAACAGGCGATTCCGGAACTGGTTGAGATTGTGAGAGAGTATTGCGGGACGCTTCTTGTGAATACTACGAGAATATTTATCAATAGATAGTTATGGGAGATATCAAAAAGAAAATAGGGCATTTCAATTTTGTGGATACGGTGGCCGGACAGTATGCCATCAACATGAACTGGAGCCAGGAGATGAGCCAGTTTTTCAATGGCGATTCGAAGAACTGGGACGGTGATCCAACGAACGTGGCGGGTGTCCGTGTTGTGCCATGGGGACCTGATAACAATATGCCGAATGCTATCCGAAACCTGCTGGAGAAAAATAACCTGGGCCCCGGTATCTTGGATAGGAAAATGGGATTGCTGTATGGACAAGGGCCACTGCTTTACCGGCTGAATATTGTGGATAATGAACGGGTGCAGGAGTGGCTGGTGGATGATGAGATACAGGAGTGGCTGGATAGCTGGGATTACCGGAAGTATATTCGGGATGTGCTGGTAGAATATACGCACATGAACGGGCAGTTCACGAAATATTATATGGGAAAAGGTGTCCGCATTGGCCGTCCGTGGGTGAACAGGCTGGAGTGTCTGCATAGCGGTGAGTGTCGGCTGGTATGGCCGGAGAATGACAGCCGACGCTTGGAAGACGTGACGGCGTATCTGACCGGTGACTTTGATAGTTACCGGAGCCGCAGTTTCCTGAAGTACCCGGCTTTCGATAAGTGGCATCCGTCGAAATATGAGACAGCGATTAAGTATCACTGTATGCGTAGTTTCGGGCGGAATATGTATGCGATATCCTGTTTCTATGGCTCAGTTCCCTGGCTGGAGAATGCGAATAATCTTCCGGAGATTATCCGGCATCTGAATGAGAATATGATTGCGGCGGCGTATGTGGTGCATAGTCCGCAGGAGTATTGGACGCAGTGTGAACAGAGATTACGTGAGATGCATCCTGAATGGGATGACGCACGGGTATATAAAGAGATTGAACGTTTACGGGATGAGGTGACGAAGACCATTGCAAACGTGATGGCGGGGCAGAAGAATGCCGGGAAGTTCTTTTCGTGCGTGGACTTTGTGGATGAGTTTGGGCATGTGCAGAGCTGGAAGATTGAGCCTATCGAGATGAATATAGACAAGTATATTGAGGCTCAGGCGAAGATATCGCGTATTGCGGATAGTTCGACTACATCCGGTTTCGGCTTGTCTCCGGCATTGGCCAACATCATTATAGACGGGAAGAGTGACAGCGGCAGCCAGATGCTTTACGCCCTAAAGATATTCTACGGTGCTGACACGCAGATTCCGGAAGAAATCGCACTGGAGGCCATCAATGATGCCATCCGCATTAATTTTCCGAATAAGAAGGGGATTTTCCTCGGTATTTACCGGAAGGTGATCAACAAAGAAGATAATGTGTCGGCGCCTGATCGCTCGACTAATCAAGTATAAAGCTATGAAACAGAAGAAGGACATTGAATTTCCTGAATGTTGGGAAGAGGTGAAGCCGCTGGAGTGGGTTCATTTATTGAAAATCCGGGATAAACTGATGAAGAAACCCGGTATCAGTCTTCGTGATGTGAAGCGTGACTGGTGTGCGTATGTGTTGAAAAACCGGGGATATCGCTTGGGGGGAGTGGATGATATGCTGATGATTGATCGCCTGGCTGACACTTTGGACTGGATGTGGATGATAGGTGAAGATACCGGGCTGGATGGTGTTACGGTAACTGAAGCTCAGTTGACGTATGACTGTACGGTGAACCTTCTTCCTAAATGGCGGTACCTGCAAGGTCCTGCCAGTCATGGGGCTGACCTGACATTCGGCGAGTTCCGTCAGGCGGCTGCTGTGATGAATCAATACAATGCAACGCAGAACCCGGCAGACCTGCAGGCGTTATGCGCCATCCTTTACCGGAAGCCGGTCAAGGAAAAAGGGTGCGCATTGCGTGAACCGTTCCGGCCGCAATATATGGGGCGGTACATGGGACTGGTGCGCGATATGCCGGAGTGGATTCAGTGGGGAATTTATGCCTGGTTTGCTTATTTCTGTAATTACCTGTTCATCGGTACGTTCATCATTGAAGGGGTGGAGGTTTGCTTTGCACCGGTTTTTGAACGACACCGGAAGAGCCCGGAGGCTCAACCTGGTATTATTCAGAACTTGGGGATGAACAGCGTACTGTATTCGGTTGCCGAAAGTGGTGTTTTCGGCAACGTGGATGCCACTGATGACACGCAGTTGCTGCGTGTCATGATGAAGTTGCTTGATGATAAACAGCGGGCAGACGAAATGATGCGAAACTTAAAAAAATAGCAGCTATGATTTTCAACAAGGAGAACAAGGGTGCGCAGGAATTGCGGGAGTTGACGGGCAATTATTATGCGAACAATAAGTTCGATAAGATTGCCGGTGAGATAGAATTGGCCGCTGAAGAATTGGCGGCATTGGTAGGGGATGCCGTGATGAATTTGGCTGGGAAATTCTATGCTGACCCCGGCGAAGATGCAGACGCGGAACTGGTGCGTAAGGTGCAACGTCCGATAGCCATCCTTGCTACGCTCCGGATGTACCGGAAGAATGATCTCAGCCATGAAGATGATGGCCGGAAATTCAAGATGGCAACAGATGGGAGTGAGAAACTTCCGTGGGAGTGGCAGCTGGATCGGGATGACGCGCTGCACCTGGAAGAATATTATAAAGCAGTGGATGCTCTTATCCGCTACCTGAATAAAAAGCAGCTGAAGGAGTGGACGGAAACGGCTTCATACAAGCTGTCTCAGACGCTTATCATCCGGAATGGTGAAGCGTTCGACAGCTACTTTCCCATTGAGCGGAGTGAACGGATGTACCTGATGTTGGTACCGTTCATCCGTGAGGCGCAGATGTTGACGGTGAAGCGTGCTTACGGTAGTGGATGGGATGACTTACTGAAGGAAAAGGATGTGCCGGAAACAGATGCTCATTTTGCCGCTTGCAAAGCTGTGGCACTGCTGGCCATGAGCATGGCATTACGCCGGTTGTCACTGAGTGTCATTCCTGGCGGGGTGATCCGCAGGTTTATGACGGAGAACGGAATAGGCGAGAGTGAACCGGCATCTCTGAAGGACGTGGAGAGAGTGGCCGGATGGATGGCGGATGATGCCACTACCTGGATGAATGAGATGAAGCTGGCGCGTGATGGCGGATCGGCGGAATACGAACTGTTGCCTAAGAATGACAGGCGCAATAAATATTGCAGGTTATGAATGTGTTGCAGCGACCGAGGGAGAATGAGTTCTGCGCGACAATGCGGGACTACATCATTGATACCGATGTTACAATAACGTTTGCTGTGAAGTATGGCGGTAAAACGATATTGGATGAAGAGTATGTTCCTGATGCGAACAACCAGGTGCGCGTCCGGAAGTTGGGGAAGTTTTGTGAGTTGGCGTTGTGGGGTGTCTGGTGCGCCGGGGAAACAAGCTGGCAAACTGATGCTGCAGGTACATTCACGTTCCTGATAAATGGTGTTCCGGACGCGCAGAGTTTTGTAATGTTCAGTCGTCTTCAGACGAAAAAAGATGCGGATGCACCTGGTTGGTTGAGTGAGGTAAATCGGAAGGTTACCCGTGATGGATGCAAGGAGTATGTTAGTATGGTAATGGGGAGGGGCGCACAAGTGACAGTGACAGGGTATGCATCTGATGGCAGCAATGTTGATGCTTTGTTACTGAGAATAGATAGCGGAGATACGGTTGCCCCGATGACTTTGGATGTCAGTCCGGAACGGATAAAAGGACTGTTCCCTGATTTGAATTTGGAACGGTATGTTGTCAACTGCAATAATAACGGATATGAGTTCCTGATTGATAAGACCCGGTATCTGGATACCTGGTGTTTCCGCTATAAGAATGTTTATGATATGCCGGAGACATTATCCGCTGTTGGAGGGATTTCCATCAATGGCAATAATGAAGATGATACAGCATCCATGTTTGGTGTGGATCGCAAATTCGGAGTGAAGGTGACGGATGAATATACGGCCAACAGTGGCATCATTATGCTTCAGAGTGATTATAGGTTGTGGCATAACCTTATGAATGCTCAAGAAGCGGATATTTTAGTGGATGGTGAGTGGCTTCCTATCCTGATAACAAAGCAGAAATATGAACGTGAGTTACGGAGAAGTGTGCTGAAAGCGGTTGAGTTCACTTTTCGCATGGCGGACCCGAAACAAAATAATCTGATACAGGTATGATTAATATTCTGAAATACCGCGAAATATTGGCAGAGCTGAGAGCCAGGATCAACAAGCGAAGTGAAATGAAAATAGATGGGGTGATACTTGCGGTCAGTGACAAACATCTGACGAAGAAACTGAGAGATCAGGCCGGATTCTTTCTGTGTGCAAACTTTCCGGATGCGGAGTCAAAGGGGAATGCGGATAATTACAAGGAAGATAATCGCCTCCTGCTTTTCCTGCTGGAGAAAGTTCCGGCAGGTGATGAGACGGATGAAGCTGAAATAACCCACTATGCCAGGATGCAGAATGTGATGTGCATATTGAAAGACGAAATTCGAGACATGGATTTTGTTTGTGGAGAGATATCCGGTGGTGAGGATATTAATACAGAATGGGAGTATGACGTATTTGGCGGATTCAATGGGCTGAGTATAGGACTTAAATTGACGGATTATGACTGAGTTGTTTATTGATGGGGTTTCGGTAGTGCTGCCGAAAGGGTTCAGCGTGCAGGTAAAGAGGGAGAATCCCTTTGTCACGAAGAGCGGAGAATATACGTATGATATTACTCTGCCGCTAACGAATGCGGTAAATGCGGAGGTATACAAGAATATTAACCGGCTAAACAGTTTGCAGCAACCGGAACTCAAGAGATCAGCGGTGTTGGTGGCTGATAATCGGGTGTATTGCAATGGTACGGAGGTCATTACGGGATGGACGGAGAGCACTGTGTCGATACAGGTAGCCAGTGGCAATTCTGAATTGAATTATTTCATAGGGAACGATTTGCTAATTTCCTTCCTGAAGATGAAAGAGACTGTTCCCAAAGTGGGTGATTTGAACTATATCACTAAGTCGTATCCGGAAATAGATTATTGTTTGGCTCCAATAGTGAATAAAGCTACAGGGCATTATATCAATCAGTGGGGGATTACACGTAAGAGCAGCGAAGGTAGTTTGATGGTGGATGGTGAATATTGGTATCCGTTGCCCTATCTCTGTGCTTATATCAAAGAAGTATTGCAGGCATTAGGTTATAAACTTACACTTAATCAACTGGAAGAAACGGTGCACAAAGATGTTTGCATTTGTCCAAATGAGGAGACTTGCAAGTGGAATGAGATGCTTCCGGGATGGTCGGTGAAGGATTTTCTGGAACAATTGGAAAAGTTGTATAACGTGGTTTTTGTGCTGGATAACCGGAAGCGTACAGCCAGGTTAATGCTGAATCTGAATTATTATGCAGGTATGAAGAGTGTTCATGTTATGCAGGTGAAGGATATTTATGAGGTGGAAGTGGAGGAAGAACTGGATTTGGATACCCATGAGACGGCTAATATCTGTTATAAGTTTCCGGATACGGCTTACTGGAGATGGAGATGTTTGCCGGAAGATATCCTTAAATCAGCGAAAAAAGATGTTATTCCTGTGGATTTTGTGCCACGTGAAGGCAGGAGACGGCTTCAATCGTGGTTTGAGTATGAGGAGCATAAAAAAACAGACACCATTTATACAGACTTACTGGATGGGCGACAATATCTTTTTCAAAAGAATCTTGAAGGCTGGGTAAATGAGCCGGTGTATAGTATGCTTAATGAATTTGCAGCATTGGAGCGTGAAGGGGCGGAAGTGACCATAGAACTTGAGATCATGCCGGCAGGCCTGGAAGTAGCCGATATGGGTATATACACTAATTCTGGTTATAGGGATGATATGCTAATGTATCTTCCTGCAGTGGGAGAATCTGGTAGTAGTTCTTCAGAGGAAGGTAACGGTTCGCTGGCCGAAATGATTGAGAATAATGTACAGGATAGCGAAGGTAGCAAAGGAAATATCAATCTTGCCTTTTATTCCGGACTGGCTGAATACAAAGCGCGGGGAGGACTGAAATACCTTTTTCCTATTCTCTATATAGATGAGTATCGGGCTGATGCTTTTGATAGTATTCCGGAGTATTATCTGACTAATAATATGGGGGCATCTTTCCGCCCGATTTCAATGGATAAGCTGTTTTATCAGGGTGGATATGACATTGACTATAGCAAGGGAGTGAAGATTGAGGCGTATGATCCGAATGTATATGACACTCGGTTAGTGTTTGAAATTCGTAATAAACGATATATCTGTAAAGATATGGAGTTTACATTGGATATCTCCGGGCGGAAGGGAGCTTGGACGGGTACTTTTTATCCGATTCACATCAGTGATACGGAAGCGGATGCCCGTTGGATATTGACGGACGGTAAATGGCGGGACGGTGGTGTGTGGCTGGATAATGGCAGATGGTTGGATAACTGATTTTTTTTGTTCAGTAGATTGGGGTTCGGTGGTTCGTGATGGATAGCCGGACTTTTTTTATGTCCTTTTTCAAGGTATGGTGATAGGGTACTTTTGCCATATAAATTTCAATAGGTATGGCTATAAGTATCAATGATTTCAGAGTTGCCATCCGGATAGATAATTCGGAAGCGAAAGCGAAGTTCGATGAGACGCGGGAACAGATTGCGAAAGTACGTGAAGAAATGCAGAAGCTGGAAACTGATGGCAAAAAGGATTCGGCAGCATATAAAGAACTGGAGAAACAACAGGATAAACTGAATAAGTCGCTCTATGAACTGCGTAAGGAGGCTGGACGGACTGCTTTAACTTATAGTGAATTGCGTAAACAAGCACGGTCCCTGAAAGCTCAGATGGATAATGCTATTCCTGGTACTGAAAAATGGAAAACTTTGCGTGCTGACTATATGCTGACCAAACAGCGGATGAAGGAACTGGAGGTGCAGGCACGTGATACAAAGTTTTCCCTGTCAAAGATGGCAGACGAATTCAATAGGTATGCGGCCATTGGTGCCAGTGCTATCGCTTCGCTGTTTGGTGTGGCAATGACTGCGCGTAAATGTGTGGATGAATTTGCGGAGATGGAGGAAGCGGAAAGCCAGGTGCGTAAGTATACCGGGATGACAGCTGAAGAAGTGAAAGGCTTGAATGAAGAATTCAAGCAGATGGATACCCGGACTCCGAGAGAAAAACTAAATGCACTGGCCGGAGATGCCGGTCGTTTGGGCATTACTGCTAAAAAAGATGTGTTGGAGTTTGTGGATGCTGCCGATAAAATCAATGTGGCATTGGGTGAGGATCTTGGCGAAGATGCGGTAAAGAATATCGGTAAGTTGGCACAGATGTTCGGCGAAGATGAGAAATTGGGACTCCGGGGAGCGATGTTGGCCACTGGTTCCGCCATCAACGAGGTAGCGCAAAATTCATCCGCAGCTGAAGCGTACTTAGTGGGCTTTACTGCCCGCGTTGCAGGTGCGGCAAATCAGGCGAAAGTTGCTCAAGGGGATATCCTTGGATATGCTTCTGTACTCGATCAGAATATGCAGCAACAGGAAATGGCTGCAACAGCATTCCAAACGCTGATGATGAAGATGTATCAGGAGCCGGCCAAGTTTGCAAAAATAGCTGGGCAGAGCGTTGAGGAGTTTTCTTCACTCATCAAGAATGATGCGAATGAAGCGATACTTCAGTTCCTGGATACTTTGAATAAGAAAGGCGGATTGGATCAACTGGCACCTATGTTTAAGGAAATGGGGCTGGATGGTGTGCGTGCATCAGGTGTAATTAGTACTATGGCGGGGAAGATTGATGATATTCGTACTGCTCAGAAATTGGCGAATGATGCGTACCGCGATGGTACGAGTATCATCAATGAGTTCAATGTGCAGAATAATACGGTTCAGGCAGGACTGGATAAGGCAAAGGAGAACTTCAAAAATATACGAATCCAATTAGGAGAGAAACTTTTACCGGTAATGAAGTACATGATAACTACCGGTAGTCTGACGGTGAAGGGACTGAGTACATTGGTATCTATCCTGTATGAATATAAAGGAGCAATATTAACAGCAGGCACAGCAGTGGCTGCTTATACACTTTATGTGAAAGCTGGCACTATAATGACAGCAGGGTATAACACCATAACGAAAGCTGCAACGTTGGCCACTAACTTATTTAGCAAGGCTACTAAGGCAAGTCCCTGGGGGCTTGTTGCTGCTGGGGTTGCTGCTGTTATTTCCTACTTCGCTATTTTTCGGGATAAAACGGATGAAGCAACCGATGCACAAAATCGGCTTAATGATGCATTGGAGAAAACGAAAGCCACGATGGATTTGATAGCCGGCGTTAAAGTGAGTGCTGAAAATTTTGAGTTCCTTACTGATAAGCAAAAGCAGCAATTGAAATCTGATGCACAGCGGGGTATTGACGAACTTGATGACTTACTTACAAAGGGAATGATTGAAACTAAAGCTTGGTATGAGCAAGAGAAAGTGAGCATCCTAAAGGCAACCGAAGATAATGAGATATTAAGAAACTCTTATCTACGGGGATTGGAGAAAGACTTTGATGCACGTGTTGCCCAATTAGCTGAATATGTCGAAAAGAAAAAGGAACTGGAAAAAATAATAGCTATGGTTCCCGATTCTACTGATACAACTGAACCGATTGTACCTATCGACGATAAAGCACTTGAAAAAGAACTTAAAGCCAAAGAGACCGCTTTACAGCAGCATTACCAAGAGCAACAGAATATCCTTAAAGAAGGACTCTTGAATGAGAAGCTGACGCAAGATGAATATCAGCAAGAATTATATAAGGCTGAAGCTACATATCTATTGAGCAAAAAGGCCTTACTGGAGGAGTATGGTAAGGATACGTCGCAGATACAGGGGCAGATTTATGACAAGATGATTGCTGAAGCGAACAGGCTCTATCAGTCAACGCAGATGGTAAATAAGAACACTCAGAGCGATATCCTCGCACAGCAAGAAGGTGACTATCAAGAGCAGGTGCAAGATATCAAGAGGGCTTATCTGGAGGGGGATATCAAGACTGAAGCTGACTATCAGGAGCGACTGAAGGAACAAGAGCAGCAGTATCTTGAAGAGCGCAGGGATATGCTTGCTGCTTATGGCGAAGATACTTCTTCCATTGATAACAAGTTGCTGGACATGGATATCAAGGATAAGAATGATAACAAAGCAAAGCAACAGGAATCCGGTTATAAAAAGATTGATAATACCTCTGATTTTGAGCAGAAGAACAATATTCTTCAGGCCATGTATGATGCGGACCTCATTACCTATCAGGAATATGAGGAAGAGAAGACACGTATCAATGAAGAACAGGAGCAACTGCGTGAGGAGAAGACAAAAGCGACATTTGATGTTATCGCTCAGGCAGCGGCAGCGGCCAGTCAGGTAGTCAGTGCATTGCAGGATGTAGAGATAAGTAAAGTTACCCGCAAGTATGACAAAGAAATCAAAGCGGCTAAGAAAGCGGGCAAGGATACTACCAAACTGGAGGAGGAGAAAGAAGAGGCAATCAACCAGGTAAAGAAGAAGTATGCCGATAAGCAGTTTGCGGCGGCTGTTCTTCAGGTGACTGCAACCACCGCTGTTGCCGCTATGGAGGCATACAAGGCTATGGCAGGTATTCCCATTGTTGGCCCGGCATTGGGAGCGGTAGCAGCTGCGGCGGCCATCGCCAACGGGGCGGCTCAGATTGCCGTTGCCAAGCAGCAGCGTGATGAAGCGAAGGGACTGAAGACAGGCGGGTATTCGGATGAGTATGTGGAGGGGTATACTCGTAACGGTAACCCGGATGATGTGGCCGGAGTGATACCGGTGCATAAAAATGAGTTTGTGGCCAATCATGAAAGTGTGGCTAATCCTCATGTACGCCAGTTCTTGGATGTGTTCGATGTGGCTCAGAAAAATGGTACGATCCGGATGATTAATACAACTCAGATACTTGAGCAGGTGAGAACTCGCAGCGGAAAGTATGCAGGTGGTTTTGTGGATACCGGAGATTCGTCAGGTTCTTCTTTTGCGGCTTCCGATATCTCATCTTCCGGATTTACACCGGAACAATGGAAGCAACTCGTTGAATTGATGAAAGAGAATAACCGGTTATTACAGGTGGTTTGTAACAAGGAGTTGATTGTTGATGCTCGTAAAATGCGTGATAGTATTAAGAGGGTGGAACTGTTAGAGAAAAATGTGAGCCGTTGAGATGTCCTTTTTCAACGGTATCCCGGAAACTAATTTTGCATCATGAATATATACGAGGCAATCAATGAAATGAGACGGTGCAGTGAACGCGGAGAGAGCTTTTCCTTTGCGTTCATGAGTTACAGCTATGAGCGTCGGAAAAGTGATGGCATTGTGAAGATTGAGCGTGCCCGTCTGCGTAAGCAAAGCAAAAAGGAGAATAACCGATTTGCAGACTATATGCTGAATTTTATCGACTTGGATGCAATAGAATACGGTATGTGCTGGCAACCTCTGCTGTTGGAGTTTAACGGCCATGAACTGGAGCTGAAATGATTATGGATAATAAGTATGAAAATATAGTTCCCTGGAATGGTGTGCAGGATACTGGTAGGGATGTACGCTTAAAGTTGGAAAGAAACTTCGGAAGGATAGGGCTGAACTTTGAAGAGGTGATGGCGAAGTTTAGTGATACGGATGATCTGTTTATATTGATTGCGGAAGAACTGGAGAAGAAGCTATCAAAAGATAAGCCGGATAGTACCGACCACTTGACAGGTTTCAACGTAGGCATTACCATAGCCAGGAAGGAGATTAACGGTGTTATAATATCCACCGACGCAGATACCGACCCTTCTGATACAAGTGTGTACACCTCTTTATCCGTCGATACAATAATCACCGCGCTTGAAGACAAATATATACGAAAGGACAAAGAGGACAGTACGCTGTACCCGGTGGACTTCCGGAATGGACTACTCATCAACTCCAAACGCATAGGCGATATTATCCGCTACTACGACGAAGACAAGCCTGTGGCGACGGATGCCAATATCTACTCCGCCTTGCAGACCGACCAGAGAATTGAGGATGAATTGAACCCTCTTGAAGACAAGTACATCCGTAAGGACCAGCCTGACAGCACGCTCTATCCCGTTGACTTCATGTCCGGCTTGTCCATCAACAGCAAGCGTATTGGCGATGTCATCCGCTACTATGACGAAAACAAGCCGGTTGCCACCGATGCTAACATCTACTCCGCTTTGCAGACCGACCAGCGCATAGACGAAGAGTTCGGCAAGATAGATGACAGATACATCCGCAAGGATAAGGAAGACATAGCACATAAGCACATCACGTTTGAGGATGGCATCACCGTCTACCGGCTTGCCGAGATGATGAATGTGGACGTGAAGAATCTCGCCACCATTGCCAAGGCCGTTGTTTCCATTCTCCGTTCCTCCAAGTTCGTAGACGGTTTTTCCGGTGAAGGTTATCAGATATGGCAGGATATCGCCACCGGTGACTGGAATATGACCCTTGACCGCCTGACCGTCCGTAAAGTGCTTACCATCTATGAACTCGTATTGCAGAAGATACGTTCTGTAGGCGGTATGGTGGTAGTATCCGCCGCCAACGGCAAGGTAAAAAGTGTGGAGCGTATCGGCAACAACTACCTTTTTACTTTCGAGGATACCAACCAGTTCCAGCCGGATGACCTGATGCGCTGCCAGGTGTTCAGTGCCTCCGGACTTAAGTACTACTGGGTAAAGGTGGCTTCCGTCTCCGGCGAATCAGTCATTGTGCCGTTGTCAGAGTTTGACGGCGTGACACCCGCAGCGGGTGACGAATGTGTCCTTATGGGTAACACCACCGACAAGCTCCGCCAGAGCCTTATCCTTATCTCCGCCACCGGGGACGGCCAGCCCCGCTTCGACTGTCTGGACGGTGTCAAAAGCAAGTCTTTTGAAGGTTGCCTGAAAGTCCGTGTAGGCTCACTCGACGGCATATCAGACAGCCGTTTCCCGGTTGACATGCAGCCAAGCGGATACGGCCTATACGGCAACAACTGCTTTTTGACGGGTATCTTCGTACTCTCCAACGGCAAGGACGTGCTGACCATGTTCTCCATCATGGAGGGCATGATAAAGAGTGAGATATCATCCGTGCGCAACGAGATCAACGCGAAGGACAACTACCTTAGTAACGCCTCCTTTTCCGGTGACCTGATGGACTGGTCATCCACTAATCGCGTCCGCGTGTTCCGTGTGGATAACAGGCTGTTGAGCTTCAACAATAATTTTTATGCGAATAAGGAGAACCTGGCCAGTATCACCCTTGAAGACGGCAGAAGTGTTCTCCGTCTGAAAAACAGCAGTATCACTCAGTATAACTTCAATTTCGCCCGCTATCCTAAGTTTGATGAAAAAATCAAATATGAAGAAGTGGAAGTTCCTGTACTTGACGCAGACGGAAACCCCGTACTTGACGAGTCAGGGCAACCGGTAACCGAACTTCAGGAAGTACCCGTCCTTGATGGAGAAGGCAACACGGTAATGATCAAGATTCCCCGCCAGTTCTACATCTCCTTCAACTATATGGTCAAACGGACAGGCACGCTTACCGTGTACTTCAAAAACGAGTCGTCCGATGAGAGTGGAAACAGCTACAAGGAGGAATTTGAATCTTATGATCCTATCTATTTCGTAAAGTCGCTACTTCCGACATCCGGTTTTCAAAAGATGGAGATTGCCGGCAAATGGAATGGCAAGGGGCATTTTTACCTGGCTTTCACAGGTGACATGTACCTGTACTCGCTGGCACTTGCCGACAATCCTCTTGCCGAGATGGAAGAGAAGTTCACCATGCGCTTTGAGGCTACGGACAAAAAGATACAAGCCAACTTGGATGAAATCAAGAAGACGGGCACCAAGCTTGAAGAATACCACAGCGAGTTCCTTTTGACGGCAAGAAATCTGCAAATACAGTTTACAGAGGACTTGTCGGACGCGGAGAGCCGTATCACCGCAGCCTACAAGAGCTATGTGAACCTGACCGCCCGTGACCTGACCGTGCAGTTCCAGGCAGACATCAATAATGCCGAAACCCGCATCACGGAGGCATATACCTCTGCCATAGAGCTATCCGCCAAAGGACTGCAAACGAAGTTTACCGCTGACCTCACCGACATGGAGTCAGGCATTACCGCAGCCTACAAGTCCTACGTGAACCTGACTGCTCAGAACCTTGAAGCGGGTTTTACCGAAGACCTGACGGACTTGCGCACAGGAGTCACAGAAGCATACAAGGCTGCTATCGACTTGTCCGCCCGTGGGTTGCGTGCCGATTTCAACTCTTCCATCGCTGACCTCAACGGCAAGTTGACTACACACACCAGCAGCTTCCACGTCACTGCCTCCAAGATCGAGGCGATGGTGACAGCTACCGACAATATCAGCAATACCATTCGCACTGCCGGTTGGATCACCACTGCGGACGGCAATAAACTCTGGGCGACCCTCAAGCAATATAATGAACTTCATGACCTTGTATCGGTTCATACCAGTAGCTTCCACGTCACAGCCACCAAGATCGAGGCAATGGTAAGTGCTACCGACAATATCAACAATACTATCAAGACCGCCGGTTGGATAACCACCGCTGACGGTAACAAGCTCTGGGCTACAATTTCCACGGTTGACGAACTCGGAAACAAGCTGACAACACACACTGGCAGTTTCCACGTAACCGCTTCCAAGATCGAGGCGATGGTTTCCGCCACTGACAACATCAGCAACACCATCCGTACTGCCGGTTGGATCACCACAGCGGATGGCAATAAACTTTGGGCAACCCTTAACCAGTATAATGAACTGGATCAGGTCGTATCGACCCATACGGGCAGTTTCCACGTCACCGCCACCAAGATCAATTCGATGGTTGAGAGCATTGATGATACCGGCCGTAAATACTCCGCCATCACGCAGACTGTCGGTGAAATTCGTGCTGATGTGAATGACGTATCCGGAAAGTATGCGAACCTCAGCTTGAAGGTAGATGCCATTTCCGCAGTCGTAGGCGATGGCAGTACCGGATCGTTCAGCGAGTTTTTGCAGACTGTCAATGAGATTTCGGCATCCGTGACCGAAGTGAAAAACGGTTTGGATACACATAAAGGCAGCTTCCACGTCACCGCCGATAAGATAAATGCGATGGTTTCCGCTACTGACAGCATCAGCAACACCATCCGCACTGCCGGCTGGATCACCACAGCGGATGGTAACAAGCTCTGGTCGACACTGACTCAATACAACGCCTTGAATCAAGTGGTATCATCTCATACCGGCAGTTTCCACGTCACCGCTGACAAGATCGAGGCGATGGTGACTGCTACCGACAATATCAGCAACACCATCAAGACGGCCGGCTGGATCACCAAGTCGGACGGCAATACCTGGTGGGCTTCCAAAGGTACTGAACAGACCGCATCCGATGCCGCCAAATCTGCCATAAACGCCGCTACTGCCGCGGCCGATGCCATGACAAGAGCCAACTCCGCCTATGACAAGGCTGATGATACGGCTACTGCACTTGTCCAGACAAACTCCAGCCTGTCAGCCATCGCGGGTCGCTTCAATGCCGACGGCACGTTGAAAGAAGGTGCGGGCTGGGTAACCACGGCTGACGCCAATACTTCCTGGGTCAAGAAGGACGGCATAATCTCCGCCATCAACCAGACGGCGGAGAGCGTGACAATCGACGCATCGAAGATCAACCTGAACGGTGCCATCACCGCGAACGGCTATTTCAAAATCAACCTTGATGGCAGCATGGAGGCTTCTGCCGGAACTATTGCCGGCTTGAAGATTTCCGGGGAATCGCTGACCAACGAGGGATTTAACAACGACGCGTACATCATCCTGCGCAATGACACTCATAATACTTTTGCGGGTATCGGCGGTAACACTTTGCCGGTCACTTCCGGGATAAGAGCCGTGGCGCGGTTCTCAAATGAAGAGAGCGGCGGATTCTGGGGAAATACCAATGTAGCCATGATGGTATCCGCCAAGAATGCCACTTGGAACCGCGCGATCGTAGCCACGGGCGACATCCTTACCAACGGATTGAATATCGGCTACAGATTCCACGAATACAGCTTCACGGCTAATAACCAGTGGCAGAAGCCTTCCGTCCTCAAGTCGGACATCCTGTACGTGTACTTTAATTACAGCAACTGCGCCTTTGTGCTGCCGCCCCTTCGTGAAGTATGCGAATCGCTTGGCATCGATTACCGCACGCCGTTTGCCGTCAGGCTTACCATTATCAGTTCGTCCGGCGACGGTAAGCTGTACGGGCGTAACAAAACCATAGCTGGAACATCCGGCTATGAATACCCGGAGCTCATGTCATGGACCGGCGGTATCGACACTTCCGGCTACAACGTCAGCTCGCACGATTCATTCGAGGTCTGCCTGTTCTACAACGGGGGTAGCAGTTATATTCCAAGCAATGAAGGCGCCTATAGGGCATATATAACCGGAGCATTAAGATAACATGTATTAATATTTAAATTATGAAAACCAAGAAAGAAGAAATCAAAGAAGAGAAGAAAGTCCTTTTGGTGGACTTCAGCAAAGTGAGTGTTCAACTGACCTTTGAAGGTGATCCGAAAGAACTGGATTTCCGCAAGTCTCTGGGCAACGCCATCCGTCAGGCATCGGGCGACATCGCATTAGACGAGTTCGCGCGAAAGGTGTATTTCAGTGAGGGACACGTGGAAGTACCCACGGAGTACGCATCCTTTATTCTGCGCATCGTGAAGGATAAGTACAACGTACCTACGCAACAGGCATTTGAATCATTATTAACCATTTAATTATAGGAGGAAAAATTATGGCAATCGTTTATTCAGAACAGTTTGAGACAAAGAAAGCAACCACCAACGTTGCAGGTACCGGAGCTAACTACCGCATCGAGTACATCGTGCGTAATCCGGTGGGTGCCGCTATTAACAGCATCACCGCCACCATCTCGCAGGTAGCCACCGAGGGTGAAGGAGAGACACAGACCGAGAAGCTCACCCGTGTGGGCAATGCATGTGTGGATGTCACCAATAACCGTACATACTTCGCCATCGAGCGTCATACGGAAGTGACAGCCGACAATCAGGCAGCCTTGGCCGCGCAGTACTTCGCCGATGTGAAATCTATCCTGACCGTATAACCATGGCAGTACTTGACAGCACTCAATTCAATCAACTGGTACAGGAGGTGCGTGAAGCGCTCCTTGCCGGCTCGCAGGGTGTCGGAGAGGTCGAGATAGTCTCTTCGCTGTCCAATATAGTGAGCCTGCCCGCGCTTCGCCTGGTTGGTGCCACGGAATCGGTCGTCGAAGCCCCGCTTGAACTATTGTCTGCTCCGGCGGTGGAAGCCGCCGCCGACGCACGCAAGGCAACGGATGATGCTGTCGTGGCGGCCGTCAATGCCGAAGCTGCCGCAGACCTCTCGGAAGCCGAACGCAAGGACTTGGCGGAGATCAAGGAGCAGGCAATCAAGGCGGGCACCGATGCGGCGTCCAAGGGAGACAAAGCCTTTGCCGGGGCAATGAACGCGGAAAACGCCACGCTATATGCCATGCAGATAGCATCCTACCTGCAGACCAAGTTAGAACAGGCACAGATAGTGATACTCTCCGGCAAGGCTATGCAGGATGTCATCGGGACGCTTGACAGCCAGGTGAAAGACAGTATCCTTATATGTGCCGGTACACGGGAAGAGGCATACGCCGCCATCCTGCAACTGCGTGAATTGCAGAAGCAGGTAGCGCAGGCGATTGTGGACGCATACGCCGTTTTCGACCAGATGCAGCTTTCGGTTGCCGATGCCCGGCAAGCGACCCAGGTCGCAGTCAAGGCGATGGAGCGTATCTGTGAGCTCTCAGAACGCACCGAGCAAGTCATCATTGAGTCTGTGATACAGACCGGGGAGGCAAGGCTGGTGACTGTCAGGCTGGAGACACTGGAGAAAGACTTGTTGTTGTCCAAGTCCGCCGCCGACACCGCCACAAGGCTGGCACATGAGCAGGCAGACAGAGCCACACAATCGGCTGACGAGTCCGAACGCCTGAATATGGACAGCATCCTGCTTCATGAACGGCTGGATGCGCTTGCTCCGGTTCTGGAACAGGCTTCTGAGGATGCGAAAATTTCCGCTGCCGGTGCCGACAATGCCGCCGGCCATGCCGAAGAGCAATCGGAAGCCGCCCGCCTTGCTGCCGAACGTGCGAATACCCTTTCCGACAATCCCCCGAAAATCATTGATGGAGTCTGGTGGAAATATGACGAAAGCGTTGAAGGTTATGTCAGTACCGGCCTGCAGGCTAAAGGAGATACCGGAAGCAGTTTCAGGGTTCTCGGCAATTATGATACGCTTGAAGGGTTGAAAGCCGCCGTCCCTGACGGCTCAGGCGTTGACGGCGTGTACGGTATCGGCTTGGAACCTCCCTATACCTACTATGCCTGGACATTCATTGATGGTGTCTGGGACTGGAATACACAGGGGCAGTTACAGGGCCAGCGCGGGGAAAGCGCCTTTGAGGCTGCTGTCCGCATATCCGGTTATGCCGGTACCGAGGAGGAATATGCTTGCAATCCCATAGAGAATGCCGGCCTTGCCGAAAAGGCTGCCGGAAAAGCCGCCGTTGCCGCCGTGCTTGCCGAAAACGCCGGTATCCTTGCATCGGGTTCTGCCGCCGCAGCCGACCTTGCCGCTGAGAATGCACGTAACCTGGGTACTTCCGCCGGACAGGCTGCCGAACGTGCCGGGCATGCGGCCGAACAATGCGACCTCTCTGCCAATGAGGCGATAAAGGCGGCGATAAAAGCCGGGGAAGCCGCTGAAGGTGCTGTCTTCTCCGCCGCCGGTGCCGACAATGCCGCCGGCCACGCCGAAGAGCAATCGGAGGCCGCCCGCCTTGCTGCCGAACGTGCGAGGCTCTTTGCCGACAATCCTCCGAAAATAGTGGAAGGTTATTGGTGGATATTCAACGAAGAGAAAATGGAGTATGCCAATACGATGATATCCGCCGAGGGCAGCGGTATGGACATCCTTCCTTTCACGGAGAGGGATGATGTGGAAATCCAATGCGGGAGCATCCACCTGTCATCCGGATGGAATACGATAGAATTTCCGGAGAAGTTCAGCGGCATCCCGATTGTCGTCTGTACAACTCTTGTGGAAGATTTTATAATCACTCTCAGTAGTATAAGCGAAACATCCTTCCAGGCCTACCTATTCCTTCCCGGGGATAGCATGAATTCCGTTTCCGGGTCAATTAATTACATTGCAACATTTAAAGAATAAAAGATATGGATAAAAACAATGAGTTGATGCGATATACTTATCTGTTTAAGGGGAATTACCGTAAGGGCGTGGATAATCTGAGGTATGTGCTTTCAACGGATGCGCTTGCTAAAGAATTCATAAAATCACAGGGAGTAAGGGTTCTTTTCGGTTTAAAAACCTCATTGGATACAAGTCGCAATCTCCTGTCATATACCCATGACAGGAACAGCGCCGAATTACTGTCCGCCCTTAAGGAAAAAGGATTCTATGAAGACGCCGCAAGAAGTTATTTTGCCATCAAGGTCGGAAAGACTTTGGATGATTATGATGAGATACTGTCCGATGCCGGATGTATGGCTATCATCATCAGTAGCTTAAATTGTCTGAAAGTCATAATCGATTCCACAGTTTTGTATAAAGAAATCATCGGGTCTGAAGTTGCAATGAATGCTGTCATGAGCAACAAGTACGCATTCAAAATATTTACTGATGATAGTATAGGGTCGGCTATATTGAGTAATCCGGTTGCTTCCGGACAATTGGCGGATTCACCCTTCTGGCCGGACTTGTCCAATGAGAATTATATCACTGCTGTCATCCGTTCGCTTTCCGGCATCACCTATACTACCGCTATGACCGTAACACAGATTTTGAGTGACAGTGATATCATGGAAGTTGCGTGCAGAACTCCCAAGGCATTGGCGGCCATGGTCAGTAATAAAACTGTGATGAAAAAAATGAATGATAGTTATACGGCTGCTGTCTACAAAGCCCTGTCCGGAAATGATGACACCTTAAGAACAGTTGTCGATTCTCCGTATTGGCCGGAATATACCGTTTCAAACAGCAATATCGCGATAGGACTTTTAAGGGCTTTATTCCCTAACTACAACATATCCAGTATAGATTCATCCGTATATTCAAACCCTGTATTGATAACGCATATAGCCAACAGCCGGAAAGCCGTCAAGGAGTTTGTCCTGGCATGTGTATATCTCAGAGTGCAGATTGCAAATAATTCAAACTCTATGAAAATCCTGCTTGCGGATGAAGAATTTTCCACTTTGTTTTTTGCCGACAAGGAGGCCTTTGAGTCGATGACCGCACAAAACAACTGTATGTATGCAATCCGCGATAGCCTCGGCTGCCTTAGGATAATTGCGTCAGATCCGGATATAGTGGGAACCCTTATGGAATCCGACCGTTGGGATGTTCTAACAGGTAGTCAATTGCCTTCCAAACGCCTGTTGCTGATGTCGCTGGGCCGTGAGCCGGATGAGGTTGAAACGCTTGGCGAAGTTCTGGAAAATGAGGAGCTGATGGTGGAGATATTCACTAATGATTTAGCGGTTGAGATGGTTATAAACAGTACCTATATAATGTCTGTCATTGCTAATTCTCCCGCTTCAATAATTGTACTGGCCGCAATACCCGATGCGACGGATACTTTGATGAGGTCTAAATACTGGAGCAATTATTTTGGAGAGGTCAATAGGTCATTATCCCGCTACACGCTTGCGTTACTCGGACGTGATACTGAGGAGTTCTCATCTATCAGCAACATTGTGTCTAATACCTCGGTCATGGAAGCCGCTACTTCTTCCATCGCTGTTTCCAAAATCTGGGCAAGTAGTAAAATTGCGCAGAATGCCATTTGGGCGAATGCGGATGCACGCGCTTTGATCGTCTCCAGTGAGACCGCTTTTCCGCCCATTGCACGATCCGCAGTTGCGATGGAGGTGGTTGCCGGTAATGCCGGCGCGATGGAAGCTGCCGGTGGCAGCGCAATAGCCATGGCAGCGATTGTAGCGAGTGGCATTGCCATCGATACCGTGATTGCAAAAAACGGCTATATATCGAATTGGTCAAATAATGAGATATCCGTTCACGCCATTTTCAACAATGAGGCTGTATTGAAAAAAATACTTGGTGATCAAAGTACTGCATCCGCTTTTGTCGGTACGGCATTGGTGTTACATGCCGTAATGCAGTCGACACTTGCAAAGGAACTGGTCGTGTCGAACAGTTGCCTGACCAGCGCACGTTCCCGTTTGATCAGTTCTTTAAAGAGTGATACCACATACTTTGAACTGTTCAGGGAAGAAAGGACTAATTCGAATGTCTCTGATGCTGACATAACGGGTGAAGACCTTGTGGTTGTCGCTAATCCAATGATAACCAATAGCAATGGCGGTTACACTGCCATGTTCCACGGCTTTGACAAATCAAAAATGATAACAAGGAGCAATTCAACCTCTACAGGAGACTACTATTCCTATGTAGGTATCGGAGGGGCCATATTCGCAGGCTACAATGGCTATAATGCTGTGACATCTCGTGTTTATAAAGCCAAGAAGTTATGAAGATAGAAACATTAAAATCCACCGGCTACACGAAGAGGGAGGATACATTGCGTATCCTTGTGTGCGCGGAGAACCGGCAACAGGTCAATGACGTGCTGGCAGGAAAGGAGGTATTGACTGTATATACTGACAATACCGGTGAAGATATATTCGTGGAGGATTTAAAAGGATACCTGTATGCGGACTCTTTGACGGAGATATCGGAAGGATGCTTCGAACTGGTCCTGACAAACAAGGCCCCGACATCGCAGAGTGTCAGGGAAAAAGTCATTGCCAAGATAGAGGCATACGATAAGAGCGAAGCTGTTAACTCGTTTACGCTTGGAGACAAGCGGATGTGGCTTGACAAGGAGACACGTGTAGGGCTGGTCAACTCCATCAACATCGAAAAGGCGGCAGGAAAGGAGACAACTACGCTCTGGTTTGACGCCGTACAGTATATAATACCGGTGGACACGGCATTACAGATGCTCGCGGCATTAGAGCTATACGCGCTGAACTGCTACAATGTCACGCAATCGCATATTGCATCGGTCAAGCTGCTGGATGACATCAGTATGTTGACGGAGTATGATTACACCACTGGCTATCCCGAAAAGTTAGTATTCAACCTTAATACTTGATGATATGATTTACTTGTATCTACTATCGTTGATTCTGCTCACCATATATATAATGTATGCGGTGAGGATGTGTGGAGTACCTTGGAGTTTGTCTGACACCTATTATCAGTTGAAAAAGCGGAACCGTCCGGCATGGTTGTTCCAAATGGCTATGATTATTCCTGCCATGCTGTTGATGCCGGTGTGGATTGATCGTTCAACTGATGACCTGCAGTTCCTCGCATTCCTCTCATGTGGAGGACTCATGTTCGTAGGTTCTGCACCGCTGTTTAAGGAGGAGTTCCAAGGCAGGGTGCACTATACAGGAACTGTCATTGCAGGGCTGGCTACAATACTTTGGGTGTGTCTGTCCGGGATGTGGTATTTGCCTGCTGTAGCTTTTCCGGTTGCCGGGATTATCATGCTGAGATACCGGAAGTGGTTATTCTGGGTGGAGATGGCGGCATTCGTATGTGCGTATGCAGGGGTGTTGATTGTCCTGATATAAAAATTCCCGTCCTACTTTCTCAAGCTGGGCGGGATGAACAAAACTACTATGTGACCTTAACGGTCATGTTGCAAAGATAATATTAATAATTAGATAATATTTGAGAATGGATAGATTATTGACATTAGACCAAATTCGGGTGATATGCGTGTCGTTATTTAGTTCGATGTTAGCGTATCTGACACCCACCAAAGGCTTCCTTATAGCTTTGGCGGTGATGTTTGCCTTTAATATCTGGTGCGGTATGCGTGCCGATGGCGTGAGTATAGTGAGGTGCAAAAACTTCAAGTGGGGCAAATTCAAAAACGCCTTGGCAGAGCTGCTTTTGTATCTGGTTATTATTGAGGTGGTGTTCGTTTTCATGGATTCAATAGGTGATGGCGAAAGTGCTCTCATTGTGATAAAGACTATTACGTACGTCTTCTCATACGTGTATTTACAGAACGCATTCAAGAACTTGATTATAGCATACCCGAAGAACAAGGCTTTCCGGATAATCTACCATTTGATAAGGTTTGAGTTCAAGCGTGCGATGCCCTCGCACGTACAGGGGGTTATTGAAAGAATCGAAAACGAAATTGATAAGGAGGAATAGAAATGAAAGTATTGATTGATAACGGACATGGTAGTAACACTCCCGGCAAGCGTTCACCGGACGGAAGGTTGAGAGAGTATGCCTATACGCGTGAGATAGCTTCACGTTTGGAGATGGAGCTAAGGAAGAATGGCATTGACGCTGAGCGTATCGTCAAGGAAGAGATAGACGTCCCATTGGCGGAGAGATGCCGTAGGGCGAACGAGTATAAGGCTTCTGAGGCTATACTTGTTTCTATCCACTGCAATGCTGCCGGTAATGGAAGTGATTGGATGTCTGCCCGTGGTTGGGAGGCATGGACTTCTGTAGGTAAAACGAAAGCGGATAAATTGGCTACATGCCTGTATGAGGATGCCGAACACTGTTTGCCTGGAATGAAGATACGCAAGGACATGACGGATGGTGATCCGGATAAGGAAAGTGGGTTCTACATACTGAAGCATACCAAGTGTCCGGCTGTGCTTACAGAGAATCTGTTTCAGGATAACAGGGAGGATGTGGAGTTTCTTTTGTCCGAGGAAGGTAAAAGAGCTATTATTTCTCTTCATGTGTGGGGGATCATGAAATATCTGGGCTTATGAAATGCTTGCTTTATATAACCATCTTCCTGATGTCTGGAATATGGTTTACTGCCTGCCGGAGTATTCCGCAGGTTCCGGTTGAAAGTAGAACCGATAGCATTTATATCGAGAAGTTGATCACGGTGGTTAATCCTGCCGATAGTGCCTCTATCCGTGCCCTATTTGAATGCGATGAGAACGGCAAGGTAGTACTTCGTTGGCTGGATATTGCTAACACGAAGAACGTTCAGGCGCAACTAACGATTGATAGCCTTGGAAATGTAATAGCGAACATGAAAGTACCATCAGACACTGTTTATGTACCATCTAAAGAGGTTTATATAGACAGAGAGGTACAGGTTCCTTATCCTGTAGAGAAGGAGTTAAACAGGTGGCAAAAGATTAAGATTGAACTTGGTGGTTGGGCATTCGGGGGGATGTTAATAGGTCTGTTAATTGTTATTTGGCTTATCTATAAGTCTAAAAAGAGATAGTATCTTTGCCTTTGTAGAAATGATGCTTGTCTGTGATAAGTGTTTGCCCTGGCTGGTGACGGTCGGGGCTTTTTGTATAAGTGTTAAAAATGAAGTAAATCACAAAATAATTAATCTTAGATATTGTGATTTACTTTATTATCTGTATCTTTGTGTACAGAAAAACAAAAGAATATGAAAGCATTTAGATATAACAGCCCAAAGAGAGAAGATAGAAAGTTTAACACTACAGGGATGGAGAAAAACCCTAACAAGTTGAATTACTACGCATCAAACTTACAATATGCTGAAGCTTATAAGTATATCTGTAATGAAGAAGGGGATGTGTTATATGAATGTGAACTTGAAACTGTTGAAATAGAAGATGCTAACCTTTTTGATATGGCAAAGTTATACCATACTACAGAGGTTTACAAAACTTACATAAATGATACAATAGGTAGACAGCTAAAGGATTATTCTCGCTTTTTGCTTGAAGCTAAGACTAAGAAGGATAAGAAACTTTGGACAGCGCAAATCGAAAATCTTTCTTCTCGTGAAGAAGAAATTGTTCATTCACTAATAGCCAATGAATTTCAAGCCCTTTCAGATTTCGAATACCAACATATACTGGTTGTAGAATTAAAGTCTAAAGGATTTAATGGATATTTCACAGCTAACGAAATAGTATTATTTTAATGGCAACAAGAGGTAGACAATTATCATACGAGCTTGAGCAGCTTATCTGTGAGAAGTATAACAATGGTGTGCTTCTTCGTGAAATAGTAGAAAAATCACATATATCCGATGCTACTGTAATGAGTGTGCTTCGCAGAAATGGGATTCCTTTACGGCAAAGAAAACAGATATCTCCTGAGAAGGAAAAATATGTTGTAGATTTGTACAAAAAGGGTGAATCTATTGCTCTGATAAAATCCGAATCTGGTGTCAAATCTGAGCAAACAATTTATCGTATTCTCCGTGATGCAGGAGTTGAGCGAAGAAGAAATAGAAAGGCAGCCGAATAAGCTGCCTTTTTCTTAAAAATCACCTTGGTAATTCTTTATTAGGTTGTTAGCTTCCTGAATATCATGCGGTGTGTAGATATCAGTCATCAGAATACTGCTATGTCGAGCTTGATCGCGAACGCTCAGCACATCATAATGCCGGAGCATGTTTGTTATGCCAGTATCTTTTAGTGAATAGAATTTATATTTGTCGGGTAGTTTGAGGTCCTTCCGGACATGGCGTGCCCACCAGTCGCGGAACATCTTTTCTGAGCGTTCCACTTTACCGGGCTTCATGCCATCGGAGAACAGGTAGTAATCATGTGGGTGGTCGAATATCTTGAGATCAAGCATCAGATGAATTACTTTTGCCGGCAAAGTGATAGTTCCATCCTTTTTGTTCTTCGAGATCGTGTCTTGGACAAATATAGTCTGCCTTTCCAAACTGATATTAGAGAGCTTCAGCTTTGTCATTTCTGCGGGGCGAATGAAACAGTAGTATAAGATATAACTGGCCAACAAAAAATATGGGTTCTGTTCCTTCAGGTAATCGCTTACCTTTATCAATAAATCTTCTGATAATACACCTCTGATTTTCTTTTTTCCTTTCCGCCCAAGACTACTAATGCCATCGGTGGGATTCTTTGTGAGGTAATTGTGATTCAGGCAGAAGGTTGAAAAGGACTTCAGGAAGCCGAGGTAATTATCACGGGTGAAAGCTGTATTATCACGGGTGATATATACTTCATCCAGGAGCATTACGCAGAAATCTTTGTCGAACTGATATATATAGGTGATGGGAACTTTCTTTTGCTCATTGAACAATTCCATGTTGTGCAGGTAAGAACTGTATGATTTGAGCGTTTCCTGTCTGTAACGACCGTCCTTCAGCATCTTATTCATAAAGGTGCGATACTTACTGATTACATCTTTAAATAGCATGTATGCGTTGCTGGATTCCTGTTCGATCCACGGGTTCCATCCGACTGATAGCTTCTCGGAAAGTCGATTTATGTAATCCTTTGCGTACTTGCGACGCTCGGTTATTTTTTCAATAAAATTTAGCTTGATTTTTTTACGGCGCATTTCACCATGTACCGGATTGAATGCATAAAAGTCGATGTACCAATCTTTTCCAGTATGAAGTACTGGAGGCGTAAAACCTTGTATTTCTTTGAGTGATGGCATTTTTTTTTATTTGTTTTCGCCCTTCAGCAAAAACAAATACGTTAATAATCGCCGTCCCGATTCCGTCCCGGCTGTTTGCCTAAAAATGATATAAGCCACTGTAATACAGCGGCTTATTCTTTTTTGTGTCGGAATGAGGCGACTCGAACGCCCGACCCCTACGTCCCGAACGTAGTGCGCTACCAACTGCGCTACATTCCGATACTTGCTTTCGAAAAGTGGTGCCACCAGGAATCGAACCGGGGACACAAGGATTTTCAGTCCTTTGCTCTACCAACTGAGCTATGGCACCTTCTTCGTTTGCGGGTGCAAAGATAAATAGTTTTTTTAATACAGCCAAAGGATTTCTGAAAAAATAAAAGAAAAATCCCCCTTGCCTTCGGCTTCTGCTGACGCAAGAGGGAATCTCTGGTTAGGCTTGTGTTTATTTCCCAATAAATTATTAGCCTATTGCCTAATTTTTTTTCTCCTACTGGGAAAATATATTTTTCTTATTGGGCACACATACATTTATACCTTTTTATTTTTAGAACGTTACATTAATCAATATTCGGGTTGATGCTTTTCCAATCCTTTATTTCAGGAAGTACACCCATTCCGATTACTTCGTCGCGCAGCTTGCAAAGGTGTGCATAGCTCTCCTTCAGTTTGGCTTCTTCTTCCGGAGTACCTTTCAGTTCTTTGTAATGTACGCCGTCTTTGGTGATTTCTGTTTCCATAGCCATCATGATGTGGTCGAAACCGTGGCTGTGTACATAGGTACCTGCAGGCCAGCGGAACGGTTTGCCACCCATAGCAGCGGCAATCATCTCTATGGATACGTACGCAGGGCTTTGGAAAGAAGAGCGTCCGCGAAGATTGATAATATTGGCACCACCCTTGGTTACCTTGCTTTGAATTTCAGCCCATTGCTCGGCTGTGAGAGCAGGAGTACCGATGATTTCCAACAAAGGTTTACCGTCTACTTTTGCAGTGGAAGCATAAACAGCCATTTGTTCTCCGTGGCCACCATAGGTACGGCAGTTCTCCACCTTATCGGGAGAAATGTGGAAATGCTTGGCAAGTTCGCTGCGTAGGCGAGTACTATCGAGAGCGGCAAGGGTAGTTACCTGTGAAGGTTTCAGGCCGGAGTACAACAGGGTAATCAACCCGGTGATGTCAGCTGGATTGAAAATTACCACTACATGTTTCACATCCGGACAGTAAGCCTTTACATTCTTACCGAATTCCTCGGCGATGGCGGCGTTGCCTTTCAATAAGTCTTCACGTGTCATGCCGGCTTTGCGGGCAGCACCACCCGAAGATACGATGTATTTGGCATCTGTCAGTGCTTCTTTGATATCGGAAGTGTAAGTGAGGTTCAGTCCTTCGAAACCGCAGTGGAACATTTCTTCCGCTACACCTTCCAAGCCCGGGCCGTAAGGATCATACAGACAAATGTTTGGTGTCAAGTGCATCATAATGGCAGTCTGTGCCATGTTAGAGCCGATCATGCCGGCAGCTCCTACAATCGTAAGTTTTTCGTTTGTTAGAAATTCCATAACTTTTATGTATTTAAAGGTGAATATTATTTCTCTCATTTCTGATTTCGCGGTACAAAAATAACTGTTTTCCAGGAGAATTGTTCATAGAAAAAAGTTATGGTTTAGATTAAAAAGTTATTCCTTATATCTAATCTTTGTTCAAAAGCGAAGATTAGCTGTATCTTAGCGTTAAAAATAAGCAAGCTTATTTTGTACTGCTTTCGGTTTACATTACCTTTGCCCCAAAGGAAAAGAAATTATGAGCATCGAATTAGGAAAATACAATGTCTTGGAGGTAGTCAAAGAAGTAGAGTTTGGCATGTATCTGGATGGTGGTGAAGACGGAGAAATCCTGCTTCCCTTGCGCTATGTGCCCGAAGGTTGCCAGCCGGGAGACTTACTGAATGTATTTATATACTTGGATAACGAGGAACGCCTTGTTGCCACCACGCTGACCCCGCTGGTGCAGGTGGGCGAATTTGCCTGTCTGGAAGTGGCATGGGTAAATGAGTACGGGGCATTCTTGAATTGGGGATTGATGAAAGACCTTTTCGTTCCTTTCCGTGAACAAAAGATGAAGATGCAGGTTGGGAAGAAGTATGTCATTCATGCTCATCTGGATGATGAAAGTTACCGCATCGTAGCTTCTGCCAAAGTGGATCGCTATCTTTCCAAGGAGGCTGCCCCTTATCAGGCGGGGGATGAAGTAGATATACTGATCTGGCAAAAGACGGATTTAGGTTTCAAGGCAATCATTGAAAATATGTACAGCGGTTTGCTCTATGATAGTGAAATATTCCAGTCCCTGCACACGGGCGACCGGGTGAAAGCTTTTATCAAGCAGATACGCGAAGATGGCAAGATAGACCTGATACTCCAGAAACCCGGTTTCGAGAAGGTAGACGATTTTTCGAAAACCCTGTTGCAATACATCAAGGATAATGGCGGACGGATTGCATTGAATGATAAAAGTCCGGCAGATGAAATCTACTCTACCTTTGGGGTGAGTAAGAAGACCTTTAAGAAAGGAGTGGGCGATCTTTATAAAAAGCATCTCATCCTCTTGCCGGGAGATGGTATTGTGTTGGTAACTTCCCCGAAGTCCTAAACTGATTAGGGAAATCCCTATATAAGAATAGAGAGAAACAAGCGGATAGGGGATAATCTTCCCCTATTTTTGTTTTCAATAAAGAATAGATATTCATGAACTAAGTAAAAAACGCTACCATGAAACGAATATTATTTATCCTGTTTGCCACTTTGAGTACTGCTGTTTGCAGTGCAGGCACCAACGCTATGAGTAATAGCAAAGTACGTAAGGAAACCCGTTTCCTCACCGATAAAATGGCTTATGAGTTGAATCTGAACACCGAGCAATACAATGATGTGTATGAAATCAATTATGATTTCATTTCCGGCATACGCTATCTGATGGATGATGTATTGTATGGCAATGAGTGGGCGCTCAATCGTTATTATGATTATCTGGATGTACGAAATGACGATCTCCGCTGGGTGCTTAGCAGCAGGCAGTATGCTCGCTTTATGCAGGCAGAGTATTTCTACCGCCCCATCTATACCAGTGGAAACCGTTGGTACTTCCGTGTTTACATCACGTATACCAATCACAATCATTTCTATTTCCCTCGACCATATCATTATCGTACCTACGCAGGTGGGCACTATCGTACACATTATAATAATACAAGCTATTATCGTGGACGTTACAAACATCCGTTCTATAACGGTTCGTACCGCATCCGTGATACTAAATCCTATACTACGCACCGCCGTTCGGATTTCGGTTCTGTAACTGTACGTCCGGGTTCCAATCGTGCACCGGCAAGAGACGATGTATACACTACTCGTCGTAGCAGTTCCAATAATAACCGCTCTGCCACTACCGGTACTACCCGTCGTGAAAGTACAAACAGTAATGCTACTACCAATACTAATAATAGCTCACGCAGCAATAGTAGCACTACGCGCAGAACAGATAACAGCACGCGCAACAATAGCGGTTCCCGCAGTAATAATTCCCGCAGCAATCGCAGCAGTGAAACGAAAAGCAAAACGAACACTACTCGCCGTAGCACCACTACCAAGCCGGGTACGGAACGTAAAGAGAACAGTTCTTCCAGTAACACTTCCCGCCGTTCTTCGGGTGATCGCCGCTAAGTAAAAAATGAGCGAATTATTTGTGTATCTGCCGAATAATTCGTTCCTTTGCACCGCTTTCGCGCAATCGCTGTCAGGACCCAGAGAGAAGCCTGGTATGTTGCGTTGTAACGATCAAACAATTTAAGAACAATAACAATGGATTTAATTAAAATTGCAGAAGAAGCATTTGCTACCGGTAAACAACACCCGAGCTTCAAAGCAGGTGACACTGTTACAGTAGCATATCGTATTGTCGAAGGTAACAAAGAACGTGTACAGTTGTACCGTGGTGTTGTTATCAAGATTGCCGGTCACGGAGACAAGAAGCGTTTCACTGTACGCAAAATGTCCGGTACCATAGGCGTAGAACGTATTTTCCCAATCGAATCACCGGCTATCGATAGCATCGAGGTGAACAAGGTAGGTAAGGTTCGTCGCGCTAAATTGTACTATCTGCGTGCTCTTACCGGTAAGAAAGCAAGAATTAAAGAAAAAAGAGTTAATAGCTAATCTGTTATACTCTAATTTCGAGATAAAAAAGGGAAGCCAATTCGTTGGTTTCCCTTTTTTATTGCAATAGATGGTAGCTGACATTCAGTACCTTACAAGAAGTTAACTTCCTGTCGGCAGGGAGTTGAGAGGTTGAAATTAGAATGGTGTGAGATGGCTATCCGTACTATACTTGGGATGCACTTGTTCCGTACCAAGGCCGTAGTTTCTCCACTCAGAGGTACCTGTGAGGGGAGATACTACGGAGCAAGTGTATCTCGGGTATAGTTTAGGTATGGTGATATGCAGTCGTAAAAGGTTTGTATTGAATTCGTTTGGTTTAAGTGCGCAGGAATTGAAACTATGTTATCTGATTCGCGCCCGGCTGTGCAATAAAGCGATTGCAGTTATTACTCCTAAGTCGGTATTAAAGACGAAGCAGCGTATTAAGAATAAAATAGGTTTGTCGGGTAAGGATAATTTGGACCGGTATGTACAGCAATACTGATATAATTACTGTCTGAAGTTTTGCAAGTACTATTTTTTCGGTTGTAATCGAAAAATTATATCTTTGTAGAAAAAAGTGGTTATGCTTGAACGGGAAATCCAGAAATCAATTCTTGCTGATTTCAAACGCAAGAAAGTAATTGTATTATTGGGAGCAAGACAGGCTGGTAAAACAACCCTTTTGTTGTCACTGGCTCTTCTTCGTTTGATATGGCAAATGAAATCAATGAATCGGCTACTGGGCGTTTGATAGAATATAATCTTTATCCTTTTTCTTTGGCTGAGCTGGCTGCTGATACTTCTGAACGGGAGGAAAAACGATTGTTAGAGAATCGATTGATTTATGGCTTATATCCGGAAGTGATAACGGAGCCGGGGGATGCCAAAAGATAACAATTATCTGTATAAAGATTTGTTTTCTTATAAGGGCTTGAAAAAGCCTGATGTTATTCAAAAACTTGTTAGAGCTTTAGCTTTACAGTTAGGAAGTGAAGTGTCTTATAATGAACTAAGTAATCTGTTGGGAATAGATAAAGAAACCGTTGAAAACTATATATGTCTTCTGGAAAAATGCTTTGTTGTATTCAGACTGGATTCCTTTAGTCGAAATCTGAGGAATGAAATAAAAAAAGGAAAGAAAATTTATTTTTATGATAATGGAATCAGAAATGCAGTGATTTCCAATTTTGCTCCGTTAGAACTGAGAACGGATGCGGGTGCATTGTGGGAAAATTTAATGGTTAGCGAAAGAGTGAAATATAATGCCTATTCGGGAAGTTTTGCACAACTTTATTTTTGGCGTACGCATGACCAGAAAGAAATAGACCTTGTTGAAGAGCAGGATGGAATATTAAAGACATTCGAGTTTAAATGGAACACTAAGGCTAAAAGTAAGCAGCCTAAGGTTTTTATGGAAAGTTATCCAAACTCTGTTTATGAGATAATTACGCCTGAAAACTTTTGGAGTTTTGTGAGATAAAAAAATCCTCCTTTCCCGTTTTACCGGCAAAAGGAGGATTCTACTTAAAATTATGATGGACTATTTTTACTTCAAGTCTCTTAGTTCCCAGCCCAATGCACTGGCACCTAATACAGCAGCATCGGAATCTTTTAATTCAGACATCAACAACTTGGCTTTACCTTTATAGATATTCAGCACATTGTCATCGATAGCTTTCTGGATAGGTTTGAAGATATAATCTCCGGATTTAGCCAATCCACCAAACAGGATGATAGCTTCGGGGCTGGAGAATGCGATAGCATCTGCTATAGCTTCACCCAGGATAGTACCTGTAAAGTTGAAGATATCTTGTGCAAGTTTGTCACCTTGAACGGCTGCATCGTACACATCTTTAGACGTGATATTTTCAGCAGGAATAGAACGAAGCAAACTTGGCTCGGTACGTGCAGTTAGGAATTCACGGGCTGTACGAGCTACACCGGTAGCCGAACAGTAAGTTTCCAAGCAGCCATGACGTCCGCATCCGCAGAGACGACCGTTCTCGCGACGTATGATGACGTGACCTAATTCTCCGGCAAAACCATCGTGACCATAAACCATCTGACCGTTGATAACGATACCGCTACCTACACCTGTACCCAGAGTGATCATGATGAAATCTTTCATACCACGTGCAGCACCATAAGTCATTTCACCGATAGCTGCGGCGTTGGCGTCGTTCGTCAATGCAGTCGGGATACCCAGACGTTCCTCAAACATGGCTGCCAAAGGAATTACACCTTTCCAGGGCAAGTTAGGGGCAAATTCAATAGTACCGCTGTAGTAGTTACCGTTGGGAGCACCAATACCGATACCTTTAATTTTGTCTACGCCACCGTTGGCGATAATCAAAGGTAACAGATTTTTGCAGACTTCGTCTACATAATTATCTACTTGTTCGTGAGCGCCGGTTTTGATAGAGCCGCTTGCAATAATAGTTCCACGTGCATCTACAATACCAAAGACGGTGTTTGTTCCGCCTATGTCAATACCTACTACGTAGGGCTTTTCCATGCTTGAATTCATGATATTAATGTTTTGTTTAAAGGGTTAGTTAATTAGTTTTATGGTTACAAATTACACAAAGAAAAATGATACTTCAAAATCTTTTTGAAAAAAACTTCACCTCATTTGCAACTTTTCGTAACATAGCTGCGTCTAATAGTGAAAATTAATAAGAAACAGACTAAAAACAGAGAGATTCGTGATACAGCTGAAAGACATTAACAAGACCTACAACAACGGGGCACCCCTACATGTGCTCAAAGGCATCAACCTCGAAATTAAACGGGGGGAGTTCGTTTCCATTATGGGAGCTTCGGGTTCCGGTAAATCCACTCTACTGAATATATTAGGTATTCTGGATAATTATGATACCGGTGAGTATTATCTGAATGGTACGTTGATCAAAAATCTCAGTGAGACCAAGGCGGCTGAATACCGGAATCGTATGATTGGATTCATCTTCCAGTCTTTTAACTTGATTTCCTTTAAAAATGCAGTGGAGAATGTGGCACTACCCCTTTTCTATCAGGGAGTGAGCCGTCGCAAACGCAATGCCCTGGCACTGGAGTATCTGGATCGCTTGGGGTTGAAAGATTGGGCGCATCACATGCCGAACGAAATGTCCGGCGGACAGAAACAGCGTGTCGCCATTGCCCGTGCTCTTATCACTCAGCCGCAGATTATCCTGGCTGACGAACCTACCGGTGCCCTTGATAGTAAGACTTCCGTGGAAGTTATGCAGATTCTTAAAGATTTGCACAAGACAGGTATGACTATTGTGGTGGTTACGCATGAAAGCGGTGTAGCCAATCAGACGGATAAGATTATTCATATTAAGGATGGTATTATCGGCAGTATTGAAGAAAATCAGAATCATGATGCTTCTCCATTCGGAAAAGACGGATTCATGAAATAAAAGAATGTACAATGTGCAATTTACAACGTACAATTGAAGCTTTGTCAACATTCCGGAAGGCAAATTGTAAATTGTAAATTGTCAAATAGTAAATGAATATATGTTTGATATTTGGCAAGAAATATACGGAACCATCAAACGGAACAAATTGCGTACGTTCCTTACAGGGTTTGCCGTGGCATGGGGCATTTTTATGCTTATCGTATTGCTGGGTGCCGGAAACGGTATTATCCATGCTTTCGACCAATCTTCCTCGGAACGCGCATTGAACTCTATCCGCATTTTTCCGGGATGGACTTCCAAGCCTTATGCGGGATTGAAAGAGGGACGCCGTGTCCGTTTGGAGAATAATGATCTGGAAGCTACCGAAAAGTTTTTTCCGGATCATGTCATCAGTGCCGGTGCTACTGTACGGCAGAGTAATGTAAACGTCAGTTTTGGGCAGGAGTATGTTAATATCTCTTTGATGGGGGTACATCCTAACTATACGGAGGTGGAGACTGTGAAGACTGCAGACGGGCGTTTTATCAACCAGAATGACTTGAAGGAGCGCCGGAAAGTGATGGTTATACATAAGAAAACTGCTGAAATTCTATTCGGTAAGACTCATACTGAACCTATCGGACAGTTTGTTAATGCAAGTGGAGTGGCTTATCAGATCGTTGGTATCTATAACGACCAGGGAGACCGTGAAGCCAGTGAGGCTTATATCCCTTTCTCTACTTTGCAGACCATTTATAATAAAGGCGAACAGCTGAACAATATCATCTTTACGACTAAGAATCTGGAAACGATAGAGAGTAATGAAATTTTTGAGGCAAACTATCGTAGAGTAATTGGTGCCAGTCGCCGTTTCGATCCTCAGGATAACAGTGCTATCTGGATATGGAACCGATTCACGGATTATATGCGGACGCAAAATGCAATGGGAATGCTGCGTACAGCTATCTGGGTAATTGGTATCTTTACTTTGCTGAGCGGTATTGTAGGAGTTTCGAACATCATGTTGATTACAGTGAAGGAGCGTACTCGTGAATTCGGTATCCGTAAGGCACTTGGAGCGAAGCCGTTATCCATCCTTTGGTTGATAATTGTGGAGAGTGTCACTATCACTACTCTGTTCGGATATATAGGTATGGTGGCCGGCATTGCCGTCACGGAATGGATGAACTCAGCCTTTGGTAATCAGACTATGGATGCGGGAATGTTCCAGCAAACCATGTTCTCGAACCCGACAGTAGATTTGGGGATTGCCATTCAGGCTACGCTCACTTTGATTATCGCAGGCACACTGGCAGGATTCTTCCCTGCGAAGAAGGCTGTGAGTATCAGTCCGATAGAAGCATTGAGAGCGGATTAAGTCGAACGTAAATCGTAAATAGAAATTATGAGAATAGATATAGACTCTTGTGAGGAAATCCTCATCACGATTACAAGAAACAAAACGCGGAGCTTACTGACGGCTTTTGGTGTATTCTGGGGCATTTTTATGCTGGTGGCACTCATTGGTGGTGGCCAGGGGATGCAGCAGGCTATGAGTTCCCAGTTCGAGGGCTTTGCCACGAATTCTGCTTTTCTGGTTTCGCAGAAGACGGGGGAAGCGTATAAAGGTTTCCGCAAAGGACGCTGGTGGGATTTGGAACTATCGGACATTGAGCGTCTGCGTCATGGGGTGAATGAAATAGATGTCATTACACCGTCCATCGCTTATTGGGGAAGAACAGCCATACACGGAGATAAAAAATATGATTGTAGTGTAAAGGGACTGTATCCCGAGTATGAACATATAGAGCATCAAGAGATGGCATACGGACGCTTTATTAATGATGTGGATATTAAGGAGGCGCGTAAAGTGTGTGTGATTGGTAAACGTGTGTATGAAAGCTTATTCCGCCCGGGAGAAGATCCATGTGGAAAGTATATTCGGGTAGACGGTATTTATTACCAGGTTATCGGTATGTGCTCGTCCGAGGGGAATATGAATATCCAGGGACAAGCATCGGAGGCTGTGACTTTGCCTTATACTACCATGAAACAGGCATATAATCTGGGTAACCGGATACATGTGATATGTTTTACAGTGAAACCGAATATTAAGGTAACGGATATTCAGGATAAGGTAGAGCGCATTGTAAAGGCGGCTCATTACATATCTCCGGATGATAAGCAGGCAGTGATGATGCTGAATGCAGAGGCTATGTTCTCTATGGTGGATAATCTGATGACTGGTGTCCGGATTTTGATCTGGATGGTAGGTTTGGGTACTTTATTTGCCGGAGCAATTGGTGTATCGAACATTATGATGGTAACGGTGCGCGAACGTACTACGGAAATCGGTATTCGACGCGCTATTGGAGCACGTCCACGGGATATTCTGCAACAGATTCTTTCGGAAAGTATGGTGCTGACCACGATTGCGGGTATGGCAGGTATTTCTTTTGCCGTATTGGTGTTGCAGGTATTGGAGGTTGCTGCCAATGATCCGGGGCATATAACTACGCATTACCAGGTTTCATTCGGGCTGGCTATCGGTACATGTGCGTTGCTGATAGGTTTGGGGGTACTAGCAGGGCTGGCTCCCGCTTATCGTGCCATGGCGATCAAGCCTATCGAGGCTATCAGGGATGAATAATTGAGGTGTCTGAATCTTTAGAGAAGCCCTACAGACAGTAAGGTAAAAATTAAAATAGAAAAACAATAATATAATAATAGTATGAAAAAGTATCTGAAAATCGCATTGTTGGTAGTTGTAGCTGCCATTTTCATCTTCACGTTCGTGTTCCTTTATCAGAAGTCTAAACCGAAGATTACGGTTTATGAGACAATTACTCCGGCAGTAGCTGATCTGGAGAAAACAACGGTGGCAACCGGAAAGGTGGAACCGAGAGACGAGATCCTTATCAAGCCTCAGATATCGGGTATCATTGACGAGCTGTATAAAGAAGCCGGACAAACGATACGTAAGGGTGAAGTGATTGCTAAAGTGAAAGTAATTCCCGAACTGGGTACGCTGAACTCTGCCGAGAGCCGTGTGCGTCTGGCTGAACTCAATGCGAAGCAGGGTGAAACTGACTTCGCTCGTGTAGAGAAATTGTTTGAGGACAAGCTGGTTAGCCGTGAGGACTATGAAAAAGCTGAGGTTAGTGTGAAACAGGCACGTGAGGAGTTGCAAACAGCTAAGGATAATCTGGAAATTGTGAAGGAGGGTATTACAAAGAACAGTGCTTCTTTTTCAAGTACGCTGATCCGTTCTACAATCGACGGCTTGATTCTGGATGTACCAGTAAAGGCCGGTAACTCGGTAATTATGAGTAATACATTCAATGATGGTACTACAATCGCTACGGTTGCTAACATGAACGATCTCATCTTTAGAGGTAAGATTGACGAAACGGAAGTAGGACGTGTGCATGAAGGAATGCCGGTGAAGCTGACAATCGGCGCTTTGCAGAATCTTTCATTCGATGCTATACTGGAATATATTTCTCCGAAGGGAGTGGAGGAGAATGGTGCCAATCAGTTTGAAATAAAAGCGGCTATCCAGGTACCGGATACGGTGATGATCCGTTCGGGTTATTCTGCTAATGCGGAAATTGTACTGGAACGTGCACAGCAGGCACTTACCTTGCCTGAGAGTACAATCGAATTCAGTGGGGACAGCACATTCGTATATGTGATGACGGATAGTGTGCCTACCCAGAAGTTTGAACGTAAAGAAGTGAAAGTTGGCATGAGCGATGGTATCAAGATTGTTATCAAAGACGGTGTAGACGGTAAGTCTAAAGTACGTGGTGCAGAAAAGAAGGATAAATAAAAACCGTTGGAGTAACCTTGTATAATTCAATAATAACAGATTATGAAGAAGAACTTAATAATGGGATGCATGGCCGTCTTTGCCGTTTCAGTACAGGCTCAGGAGGGCTGGACGCTGCGCCAGTGCATCGACTACGCTATAGAACATAATATTAGCATCCGCCGGACTGCCAATGCTGCGGAACAAAGTGCCGTGAGTGTGAACACGGCTAAATGGGCACGCCTACCGAATCTGAATGGTAGTGCCGGGCAAAGCTGGAACTGGGGACGTACGCAAACGGCTGTAAAGAATGAAGCCACTGGTGATTATTCTACGGTTTATGTCAATACAAGTAGTAACAGCACCAATATGTCTGTGTCTGCCAGTGTTCCCTTATTTTCCGGTCTGGAAATTCCCAATCAGTATGCTTTGTCTAAATTGAATCTGAAAGCCGCTATTGCGGATTTGGAAAAGGCTAAGGAGGATATTTCCATTAATATTGCTTCTGCGTATTTGCAGGTGCTATTCGATCAGGAGCTATATCAGGTAGCCATCAGTCAGGTGGCATTGAGTAAAGAACAGTTGGCACGTATTGCACGTCTTGCCGAACTGGGTAAAGCATCTCCTGCCGAGGTTGCTGAGGCTAAGGCTCGCGTGGCACAAGATGAGATGAAAGCTGTACAGGCAGATAATAATTACCAGCTTGCTTTACTTGATCTTAGCCAGCTTATAGAGTTGGAAACTCCGGAAGGGTTTTCTTTATCAGCTCCTGCGGTAAAATTGGACCTGCTTCCTCTTACTCCACCGGATGAGGTTTATCAGACGGCATTAACAAGTAAAGCTGCTGTTCAGGCTGCAAAATATCGTTTGGAAGGTAGTGAACATAGTATTCGTATTGCTCAGAGTGCTTTTTATCCTAAATTGAATCTGAATGGTAGTCTTGGTACGAATTATTATTCTACTCTCGATCGTAATTTCAGTCAGCAAATGCGGGATAACTTTAGCAAGTACGTAGGACTCAGTCTTAGTGTGCCCATCTTTAACCGTTTTGCCACTCGCAATCGTGTACGTACTGCCCGCTTACAGCAGGAGAATTATTCTTTGCAGTTGGACGATGTAAAGAAGACGCTCTATAAGGAAATACAGCAGGCATGGTACAATGCATTGGCTTCCGAGAGCAAATATACCAGTAGTAGTACAGCTACCAATGCCAGTGCAGAGTCTTTCAAACTGATGAGTGAAAAGTATGACAATGGTAAAGCAACCGCTGTAGAGTATAACGAAGCGAAACAGAATCTGATGAAAGCCCAATCTGATGAATTGCAGGCTAAATATGAATATTTGTTCCGTACAAAGATATTGGACTTCTATAAAGGAATACCGATTGAATAACTTTTTTAGTGTCTTTCTCTTGAAAATCCTTCTCCGGCTGTAGGGCTGGGGGAGGATTTTCTGTATATTTGCTGCATGAGTCCTTTTATCAGCATAATTATTCCCTTTTACGGTACGGCAGACCCGGTGCTGCTGCAACGTTGTCTTGATTCTATCCGCCGGCAAGGGATGGAAGAGGGAAGCTATGAGATAATTGTAGCGGATGACGAGAGTCAGACTACGGGAGGAGCGCGTAATAATGGAATGCAACAAGCACATGGTGAGTATCTTTTTTTTGTAGATGCAGATGATGTCTTATTGCCGAATACACTGCCTTCTTGTTTGTCTCTATTGAGACTGTATTCGCCTGATATCCTGAAGTTTGGTTTTCAGGAGCTAACTTGCTATTTTTCGTTAGAGAGACAGAACCTGATAAATCAATCGCTGTCTTATGTGGAATACCCATCCGGTGCTGACTTTATGGTACTCAACAACTTTACAGGAGTTGTTTGGACGCATTTCTTCCGCCGGAGTTTGCTGGAAACGTCTTCTCTTTATTTCAGTGAGACGAGCTTTTTTGAGGATGAAGAGTTTGTTGCCAAAGCTTACCTCTTTGCCCGAAAAATGTTGGTGACTTCTTATAAAGTATATGGTTATTACCGTTCCTCGTCTTCTTTGACGGGAATGACTGCTGATGAAAAGTGTCGTGAGAGAATATTAGCCTTCAGGGAAATGCTTTTTCGATTGAAAGTGTTTAGCCAGTCTGCCACTTCTATTGAACGTTTGGAAGCATTGGATAGACGAATCCATTTTCTTGTTATTGATTATATTCGTCAGATGTGGAGAAATAAATGTAGTATGAAAGAGATAAAACAACAATTGACTGTCCTGAAACGAAATGGATTACTGCCTTTGCCTTCTAAAAAGTATTCCTGGAAGTATTGTTTGGTTTGTCCTGTTATTAATGTTTATATCCGTTTTGCTATATGAAGATATTGTTACTTGGAGAGTTTAGCGGGCTGCATTGGAATCTTGCGGAAGGGCTTCGGGCATTAGGGCACGATGTTTGTGTTGCTTCCGATGGTTGTGGTTGGAGAAATTACCCGCGCAACATAGCTCTTGACCGGCCGACGGATAGTTTGCGTGATGGCATTTTCTGTATTCTCCGCATACTGCGCCATCTACCGAGTTTTCGGGAATATGATGTTGTACAGATTATCAGTCCTTATTTTTTGCGCTTACGCAGCGAACGCACTTTGCCAGTTTACCGTTATTTGCAGCGGCATAATGGCAAGGTCTTCTTGGGAGCTTTTGGGACCGATTATTATTATATTCGCGCTTGTATGGAAACAGATGTTTTCCACTATTCGGATTTTAAGATCGGAAGCCGGTATCGTGATACAGCTTTTAATCAGAGCACTCTTCAGGATTGGTATTATGGTGGGGCAGCTCGTGCCACTCAGGCTATAGCTGAAACATGTAATGGCATTATTGCTTGCTTATGGGAGTATTACGTTTCTTATCAACCTAGCTTCCCTGAGAAAACGGGCTTTATTCCTTTGCCTATTGATTTGCAGAAGATAACATCGCGCGTTCGCTGTGTGCCGGAGAAGCTGAATTTCTTTATTGGTATTCAATCTGCCCGTAGTAATTTAAAAGGTACTGATGTCATGCTGCCTGTGTTGCAAGAAGTGCAACGCAAGTATCCCGACCTTTGCCGGATTACCGAAGTGCATGATGTGCCTTATGCCCGTTATCAACAGTTGATGGATGATGCGGATGTCCAGTTAGACCAGTTGTATTCATATACTCCTTCTATGAATTCACTGCTTGCCATGGCAAAAGGAGTAACTGTTGTGGGAGGCGGTGAACCGGAAAACTACGAGATATTAAATGAAACGGAGCTTCGCCCTATTATCAATGTCTTGCCTGATGAACAGGACATTTACCGGAAACTGGAAGAGATTGTTCTTCATAAAGAACGTATTCCGGAATTATCGGCGCAAAGTGTAGAATACGTAGCCAAACATCACGATCATATCAAAGTTGCCCGGCAATACCTCGATTTTTGGGAGCAGCATTAATGCCCTTTATAACTCATCATTTGTTTCACGGCATGGAACTGCTTGCTCCAAGCGATGAAACTGTTTATTTCAAGCCTTGAAACTTTTCATTTCAGATGGTGCAACAATTACCTCCTACCTTTTTCTTCTTTTTAAGCCTGTATTTGCCCTTGAATACCTTCTGTATCTTTCGGATGTAACATGAGTGAAAGAAAATGAAATGTTATTGCAGAAAGATGTAATATCAGCGAAAGTTTGTGTAAAATGATTGTAGGTGCCTTTTGATGTCTATGTTGTATATTTGCTGCAGGGAGATTTCCCTGCGAAAGAAACAAGCAAAGAAATATCAAAAAAGAAATAGTATGCAAAGACGTTTTTATCTTTTCTTGCTGGTAACCATCCTGTATAGTTGCACAGCTCTGAGCCAGGGAAGCTCAGCCGGAAATCCGGTGATTTATGCCGATGTACCCGATATGTCGATGATTCGGGTAGGAGATACCTATTATATGAGTAGTACGACCATGCACATGGCTCCGGGAGTCCCCATTATGAAATCGAAAGATCTTGTAAACTGGGAATTGGTGAATTATTGCTATGATATTCTGGCAGATGTGGATGCGCTGAACCTGAATAATGGAAAAAATGCGTATGGAAGCGGAACATGGGCAAGCTGTATTCGCTATCATAATAATATGTATTATGTATCGACATTCTCCAGCACTACCGGGAAGACCTATATATATGCTACGGAAGATATAGAAAAAGGTCCTTGGAAAACAGTCACGTTTACTCCCTCTTATCATGATCATACGGTTTTCTTTGATGATGATGGTCGTATTTATATCATCTGGGGAGGTGGTAAACTGCATATAGCGGAGTTGAAGCCCGATTTATCCGGCATCAAAGAAGGCACTGAACGTATTTTTATAGAGAATGCCAGTGCTCCGTCAGGGGATAATGTCGGTTTGCCCGCCGAGGGTTCACAGTTATTTAAGGTGAATGGGAAGTATTATTTATTTAATATAACCTGGCCGAGGGGAGGAATGCGTACAGTGGTTATTCACCGTGCTGATAATATGAATGGCCCTTGGGAGGGTAGGGTAGCTTTGCAGGATAAAGGTGTGGCTCAAGGAGGCTTGATAGATACGCCTGATGGCAGATGGTTTGCTTATCTTTTCCGTGATAATGGTGCGGTAGGCCGTATTCCTTACCTTGTTCCGGTAAAATGGGAAGATGGCTGGCCTGTTCTTGGAATAAATGGAAAAGTTCCGGAAACATTGGATCTACCGGCAAGTAAAGGCTTAATACCGGGTATTGTAGCTTCGGATGAGTTTATACGCAAGAAAAAAGATGCAGCTTTGCCGCTGGTTTGGCAGTGGAATCACAACCCGGATAATTCTCTTTGGTCGGTTGGTGAACGAAAGGGGTATCTGCGCCTTAAAACCGGACGGGTGGATGCTGATTTCTTGTCTACACGAAATACATTGACACAGCGAACGGTTGGTCCGGTATGTTCGGGAACCACTTCTATGGATGTATCTAATATGAAAGAGGGAGATTTTGCAGGTCTTGCACTTCTTCAGAAAAAATATGGATTCGTAGGTGTAATGTATGAAAACGGGGTAAAGAAGATTGTAATGGTAAGTGCGCAGACTGATAAGCCGGAAGAGGTGGAAAGTCTGCCACTGAACCAGGATACAGTATTCTTGAAAGCCGAATGTAACTTCACGGATAGGAAAGATATGGCAGACTTCTACTATAGCCTGGATGGCAAGAAGTGGATTAAAATAGGTAGTCAGCTTAAAATGGCCTATACCCTCCCACATTTTATGGGGTACCGTTTCGGACTATTCAATTATGCTACCAAGACTTCCGGGGGGTATGTGGACTTTGACTATTTCCGTATCAGCGATAAGAAATAAAGCGATTCGTAATTATAAATCGATAATTTATATAGAAATGAGAAAGATGAAATCGACGCTTTCTGTGGGGAAGCGCATCATTTTGTTGTCAGTTTGTATGGCAATGTTTTCAGTAACAGGATTTAGCCAGGGAGCTAAAGGTAAAAAGGTGAAGGGTGTTCCGGTATTCTCGCAGGTGGTCTATCAGGGCAATGATCATGTGTACAGTGAGAATACTCTGTTGCCCGGTGAATTCTATAACCCTATTCTGCAGGGTTGCTATCCCGATCCATCCATAACACGGAAAGGGGATGACTATTTTCTGGTGTGTTCATCATTTGCCATGTTTCCCGGTGTGCCTATTTTCCATTCAACGGATTTAGTGAACTGGACGCAGATCGGCCATGTGCTGGACCGTACTTCACAGTTGAAGGTACATGATACGGGTATCAGTGCCGGTGTGTATGCTCCGGCCATCAAGTATAACCCCAATAATGATACTTTCTATATGATTACCACTCAGTTTGCAGGGGGATTCGGGAATATCATTGTAAAATCGAAAGATCCTTTCAAAGGATGGAGTGATCCTATCCAATTGAATTTTGACGGTATCGACCCCTCTATCTTTTTTGATGATAACGGCAAGGCGTATGTGGTTCATAACGATGGACCGAAGCGTGGTGAAGAACTCTATAACGGACACCGTGTGATTAAAATCTGGGAGTATGATGTGGAAAACGATCAGGTGATTCCCGGTACGGATCAGGTAATTGTGAATGGTGGTGTAGATTTGTCCAAGAAGCCTATCTGGATTGAAGCTCCGCATATCTATAAAAAGAACGGACGCTACTATCTGATGTGTGCCGAAGGTGGTACTGGAGACTGGCATAGTGAAGTTATCTTTGTGAGCGATAGTCCGAAAGGTCCCTTTATTCCGGCTCCCAATAATCCTATCCTGAGTCAGAGATATTTGGATCATAACCGGAAGAACATGGTAGATTGGGCGGGACATGCCGATTTGGTAGAAGGTCCTGATGGTAAATATTATGGTATATTCCTGGCTATCCGTCCGAATGAGAAGGGCAGAGTGAACATTGGCCGTGAAACGTTTATCCTGCCGGTTGACTGGTCGGGGGAATTCCCTGTCTTTGAAAACGGATTGATACCGATGGAGCCGAAGTTGAAAACACCTAAAGGAGTAGAGAACAAAACCGGACAAGATGGTTACTTCCCCAATGGCAATTTTACCTTTACTGAAAATTTCACATCTCCACAACTGGATTACCGTTGGATTGGTTTGAGAGGTCCTCGTGAAGAGTTCATTTCAGTACTGAAAGACGGAGGATTGCAGATTACTCCTTTCCCGGTGAACATAAAAGAGGTGAAGCCTACTTCAACTCTCTTCTACAGACAGCAACATAATAACTTCTCGTTTACTGCTACATTGCAGTATGTCCCGAAAACAGAGAAAGATCTGGCAGGTATCACTTGCGTACAGAGTGAAAAATTCAATTATGTCTTTGGCTTGACAAAAAAGGATAAAGATTTCTATATGGTGCTGGAAAGAACGGCAAGAGGTAAATCCGGACTTGTTGCAAGTGCGAAAGTAGATGTGAAGAATCCCATTCAACTACAAGTAAAGGGTGAGGGAGATGGCTATGATTTTTATTACTCAACGGATGGAATCAACTTCGTACAGTTGGGAAATACCGTACCTGGTGATATTCTTTCAACGAACGTGGCAGGCGGTTTCACCGGTTGTCTGATAGGTTTGTATGCTACTTCTGCGAATGACACTCAGGTGAAAATCTAAAGGATGCGTATGCTGATCATTTCACTATAGGATGTTCTATGATGAAAAGGTGATTGGGTATTAAAGGAAGTGTTGTCTGAGAGAGTGAGGATTCATATTCATACGCCTTTAAATAAAGGCGTTGATGCAGTTTATTATATACTCTGTCTCTTCATTCGTGAGTAATGGAGAGATGGGGAGACTTAACTCCTCATTATGGATACGTTCTGTAATGGGGAGTTGTTGCATTCCATATTCTTTTCTCAACGCTTCCTGGCGATGAGGTGGAATGGGATAATGAATCTGGGTAGAAATACCGCATTGGGTCAGATAACGTTGCAATTCATCCCGGCGGGGAGAAAAGACGGGAAAGATGTGGAAGACATTGGCTTCATCGATGTAATCCGTATGGACAGTACTTTGTAATCCCAAGCGTTGCCAGTCAATGTTTTCTTTATAGGATTGTGCTATCTCCCTTCTCCGGGCATTATCTTTATCTAAGCGGGATAACTTTATGGAAAGAACCGCCGCTTGCAACTCATCCAGTCGGCTGTTTATGCCCTGGTACAAATGAACATATTTTTCTGTGGAACCGTAATTGGCAATGGAACGTGCGGTGGTGGCAAGTTCGGCATCATGGGTGGTTATAGCACCGCCGTCTCCCATGGCACCCAGGTTCTTGGCCGGATAGAAGCTGAAGGCTGCGGCATCACTTAAATTACCGGCTCGCAAGACCGGGCTTCCTTTTCCCGGTAAGCCTTTGTGCCAGATGGCACCATGTGCCTGTGCGGCATCTTCTATGATTTTTAGTCCGTAGCGGTTAGCCAGATCGTATATTCCTTGCACATCGGCTAAACGTCCATATAGATGGACTGGTAATATGGCACGCGTACGAGGGGTAATCAGTGATTCTGCATAGGTGAGGTCTATGTTGCATGTTTCAAAGGCAGGTTCACAGAACACCGGTTTCAGTCCGGCACGGATGATAGAGAGTATGGTTGCGATGTATGTATTGGCAGGGACGATTATTTCATCTCCGGCATCCATGACTCCTAATTCACGGTAAGCAAGAAATATTAATGTAAGAGCATCCAGCCCATTTCCTGTACTTATACAATAAGCTGTACCGCAGTAGGCTGCGAATTCTTGCTCAAAACGAGCCGTCGCCTCTCCATACAGGTACCATCCCGAATGGGAAACACGTAGTAAGGCATCCGACAGTTCAGGCTCAAAGGAAGCATTGATCTTTTGCAGGTCTAAATACTTTATCATAATTTCAATTCGTAAACGTCATACATGATTGCTCTTGCACCGAAACCTTCCTTCTGGAAAAGTAATCCTTCATTCAATATTTGTCCGCCTTGTTCGGTGGAAATGCCGAAGTCGAAGTAACGCTTTTGTTCATAGCGGCTGTATATCAGTTTGTGGAAAAGCAGGTCGAGTGCTCCGCATTTCTTTCCTTGTGTGGAAGCGGCAATGTATTGCACGTGGGCCACTTTTTCGGTTTCATATATTACGCAACCGCCCAGTGTTTCAGTTCCGTCACATACTCGGAAAAGGGAAATCTGACGGGGAAAGTTTTTGTGCAGTCGGGTGATTTCTTCCAGTGAATGTACCGGGGCAACACAATATCGTTCATGTAGGTTTTCTTCCAATATTGACCAGAAAGAGGCGAAGTCCTCGTCTTCTGTGATTGTCAATGCACAGGCTTGTGCCTTTTTCAGTTGGCGACGGCGCAGGGTGCGGAAAGGTAGACGGTCATCCAGTGGAATTACGGATGAGATGCTACGTGCTGTAAGTTGTGCGCCCAGACGAACGAGGATATATAAATCTTCTTCCGCCGGATAGCGGTGATAAATGTGCGGAATAGCCCGATACACCACTGATTGTACGCCGCACTCCGTATGTAAATAATTCAGGGCGGTGCGGAACGCACTTTCGGCTTGTACTAAGGTAATAGAGGCGGAGAGGAGTATTCCTCCATAAGTCAGTCCCTGATGGGAATAAAAGCAATCACCGGAAAGGTTGCCGGGAAGCAAGGCTGTTAATTTCTGATTGCAATAAATCAGTAGGGAACAATCCTGAAAACGCTCGGCATGATAGTCCATATAGTCGCGTTGTAACAGGAATGTACCGTTCTTGGAATGGTGCACGAAGCGGTCCCAGTGTTCTTTTTCTTCTGCCGAGTAGCGGACTATGTGCCAGTTTTGATCGGTTACCATGCTTATTCCCATGTATCTGCTTGTTTAATACTTGATAAGTAACGTAAATTTCGTTGGTTTATTATATGTTTGGGGATATTCAGTGTGAAGATGGTTCATAAACCGTACCTTAACCGTATCTCAATCGTATCTCAACCCTACTTGCTCCATACTTTCTCCAGCCAGAAGTATCTCTGACCGAAGAAATCCCGGATTTGGTACGGAGCAAGTATATCTCGTGTACAGCCTGAAGAAGTGTAATCTGTTTGACGTGAAAATATCTCGAAACTTAAAAATGTGCCTGAAAATGAAAAAGCTCATTCTTTTTCTTCCCGTCAGGATGGGATAAGAAAGACAATTCGTTATATTTGTAGCAATTTAAAAAAACAAACGAAATGAAAAGAATGACTTTGAAATTTATTCCCGGTGTACTTTGGGTAGCTGTATTCTTGCTAAGCTCTTGTAGTCCTGCATATAAGGTGACGAAGGCGGAGGGTACGATGGTGGCGATTGACTCTACCTGGGATGTAAATCCTGATTCTGAAGCAATGGCATTGCTTGCTCCCTATAAGGCAAAGGTTGACAGCATCATGCTCCGTGTGGTAGGTACTGCAGAAGTGAGCATGGACAAAGGAGCACCCGAAAGTCTGCTTTCTAATCTGGTAGCGGATGTTCTACGTAATGCAGCCGGAAAAGTATTGGGTAAGCCTGCCGATATGGGGTTAATAAATATGGGTGGCTTGCGTAATGTGTTGACTGAAGGTCCTATTACTTGCGAAAATATTTATGAGATATTGCCTTTCGAGAATTCTCTTTGTGTATTAACCATGAAAGGAGTTTATCTGAAAGAATTGTTCAATAATATTGCAGCATGTCACGGCCAAGGTGTCAGTGGGATGCAGCTTCTGATAACGAAAGACGGAAAATTATTGGAAGGCACGGTTGCAGGCCGTCCGATAGAAGATGAACAGCTTTATACAATTGCTACCATTGATTACCTGGCAGACGGAAATGATGGTATGACTGCCCTGCCGCAGGCTGAGAAACGTGAATGTCCGGATGGGGCTACTTTGCGTGGCTTGTTTATGGACTATGTGGAACAACAGACTGCTGCCGGAAAGAAGATTACTTCCCGTATGGAAGGCAGGATAACTGTGAAAGATGAGTAATCCAGCTTTGCAAGAGCATAATCAGAAATTATAAATCAGAAATTATGAAACGATATATTCTTTTATTAATGGCAGTTTACTGCCTATTTCCGGTATCCGCACAGCAATCGATCAAAGAGATAGTTGAAGAGCCTCTCTGTTTGGTAGCTCCTGATTCTGTCCAGAAAACCAAACAACTGGTGATTCTGCAAACAAGTGATACGCACAGCCGCATTGAACCCATTGCTGTGAATGCTGCCGACCGCTATGCCGGTATGGGTGGAACGGTGCGCCGGGCTACTTTTATTAAGGAAGCGCGTAAAATAAACCCCAACCTGTTACTGTTTGATTGCGGAGATATTTCCCAAGGAACTCCTTACTACAATTTGTTTCAGGGAGAAGTTGAAGTAAAGATGATGAATCTTATGGGCTATGATGCCATGACAATAGGTAATCATGAATTTGATTTCGGCCTGGAAAATATGGCACGTCTGTTCCGCATGGCAAATTTCCCGGTGGTATGTTCCAATTATGATGTGACAGGTACAGTGCTGGAAGGCTTGGTGAAACCTTATACTACCTTTAACCGCAATGGGTTGAAGATAGGTGTATTTGGTCTTGCTCCGAAGATGGAAGGCTTGGTGCAGGCTGATAAATGTGAAGGTGTGGTTTATAATGATCCGATAGAAGCAGCACAGAAAATGGCGGATTTGTTGAAGAATGAGGAAGGTTGTGATGTAGTCATTTGTTTGTCGCACCTCGGTTATCAACTTAAAAATGCTCCTTGTGACGAAGAACTGGCACAGAAAACGAACCATATTGATGCCATTCTGGGCGGACATACTCATACCTTTATGAAGGAACCGGCTGTTTACTTGAATAAAGACGGTCGGAATGTATCGGTGATGCATACCGGGAAAAGTGGAATTTACGTTGGTATGTTGAAACTAACACTTGCGGAAGAATAAATATCCCAATCATCTAAATAGTAAAAAAAATGAAGAGACCTATTCTCTTATTGTTTGCTGCCCTTTTGTGGGGGGGCGCAGGATTGCTTCATGCCCAGGCAGAGGCATCTTTTCTCCCTTCAGCGGCAGATGCCCGTTGCAAACAGTGGGTAGATTCTGTATATTCCGGTTTGAATCTGCAGGAAAAAGTAGGACAGTTGATTGTTACCACCTTTCCTGCCAAAGTGGATAAACAAAAGAAGAAACAGATACGCGATCTGGTTAAGAAATATAAGATAGGAGGTCTGCTGTTTGCTGAAGGTACACCGGAAGAGCAGGCTATACTGACGAATATTGCCCAGAAGAATTCTAAAGTTCCCGTTATGATTACTTTCGATGGTGAGTGGGGACTCTCTATGCGCCTGGAAGGTACGCCTTATTTCCCGAAGAATGCTGCACTTGGCTGTATTGAAGACAACCATCTGATTTATGAATACGGGCGTGAAGTGGCACGGGAATTTCGTGAGCTGGGTGTTCATGTGAATTTTGCACCGGATGCGGATGTCAATACCAATCCTCTGAACCCGGTAATTCATGTACGCTCTTTCGGGGAAGACCCGAAGAAGGTGGCTGAAAAGGTGGTCGCTTATAGTCGTGGACTGGAAAGTGGCGGTGTGTTGTCCGTGAGCAAACACTTCCCCGGACACGGAGATACGGATGTGGACTCGCATAAAGGATTACCGTCACTATGTTATAACCGCGAACGCCTGGATAGTGTGGAACTGTATCCTTTTAAGGAAATGATACGTGCCGGCTTGGGTGGGGTAATGGTTGGTCATCTGCAGGTACCTGTGCTGGAACCGGATGCTATCACGGCTTCTTCACTTTCCGGAAATGTGGTGACCGGATTATTGAAAAATGAAATGGGCTTTCAGGGACTGGTGTTTACGGATGCACTGGATATGAAGGGAGTTTCATCTGTACCCCAGGTTACTACAAAAGCCTTGCTTGCAGGAAATGATATGGTGCTGGTGCAGTATAATACTGAAAATGCTGTGCAGGAGGTGCTGAATGCGGTGAAAGACGGTGTTCTTTCGGAGAAGGTTGTAGAAGAGAAATGTCGTAAGATACTTACTTATAAATATCTGTTGGGTTTACGTCAGCCGCGTCCGCAGTTGCAGGTTAGCGGAATGAGTTATCGTATCCATACAGATGAAGCCAAGGCACTGGTAACGCGACTTCGCCAGGCTGCTGTTACGGTGCTGGGTAATCATTTTGGAGTATTACCGTTGACACCTGTCGGCGACACTCCGATTGCACTGTTGAGTGTGGTCGAAGGTAAAGACAGCATCTTCATTGCTGAGATGAAGAAATTATCACCTGTTCCTGTAGAGTGTTTTCATTTGACGGGGGAGATGGGTGAAGATGAGCGCCGTGAATTGGCACGCAAACTGGCGAATTATCGTCGGGTTGTAATCAGCATATCAGGTAAAGATACAGACGCACTTGCTTATGCCGATTTTCTGGCAGGATTGAATTTACCCGCCCCCATAATATATGCTTTCTTTACGTCCTATCGTGCGATGCAACCTTTAGTTCCTGCTTTGAATCAGGCCAGTGCTGTGGTGTTGGGACATTCGTCGGAAGCGGATATTCAGCAATATGTAGCGGGTGTACTGTTTGCTAAAGTCCCTGCTCAGGGAAAGCTTTCCATGAGCATTGGTAATCTCTATCAGGCCGGTGAGGGAAGTGTGATTACTCCGGGGATGAAGCCGGGACGTATTATTCCTGAAGATTTGGGAATGAAGTCTAATGAGTTGCACCGTATCGATGCGATTGTCAAGGGCGGATTGGCTGCCGGAGCCTATCCCGGTTGTCAGGTGCTGGTGTTGAAAGATGGTCAGACGGTATATGATAAGTGTTTCGGTACTCATTCAGATAAAGATACCACTGCTGTACGCCCTACAGATATGTTCGACCTTGCTTCTTTGACGAAGACTACTGCAACACTGCTTGCCGTGATGAAACTGTATGATACGGGTAAGTTGAAGCTGACGGATAAAGCATCCCAGTATTTGCCGATCTTGCGGAATACTAATAAGAAGAATATTACAATAAAGGATTTGCTTCTTCATGAGTCCGGTCTGCCTCCTTATATTCGTTTCTATCTGGAGGCCATCGACCCGAATTCGGTGCATGGCCCGTATGCTCAAAGTTGGGTAGATGAGTGGCATCGCACGCAGGTCAGTGAACATAGCTATTATTGTTCAAGCTTTAAGTTTAAGAAAGGCTTGGTAGCTGAAAAAGAATCATCTGCTTACAACTTGCATGTAGCTGACAAAATGTGGTTGAACAAGAGTTTTAAGAATACCATCTTGCAAAAGATTGCCCGGTGTGATATGGACAGCAAGCGGTATGTGTACAGTGATCTTGGCTTTATCCTGTTGCAGCAGGTGGTAGAGGCTATAGCTAAGTTGCCAATGGACCTTTATCTGGCTAAAGAGTTTTATGCACCTATGGGCTTGCAACGTACCATGTATCTGCCCTTATTAAGATACTCCAAACAAGAGATTATGCCTACGGTCGCGAATGATTTCCTGCGCCGTCAGGATTTATGCGGCTATGTGCACGATGAGACTGCCGCTTGTATGGGTGGCATTTCCGGCAATGCAGGTTTATTCTCTACAGCGACGGAAGTTGCGAAGATATACCAGATGATGCTGAATGGGGGAGAATGGAAAGGTAAACGTTATTTGAGTGAGGCGACTTGTCGTTTATTCACTACGGAGACCTCTGCTATCAGCCGTAGAGGATTAGGCTTTGACAAACCTAACTTGAAGGATTTGAAGAACAGTCCTTGTGCTCCTTCGGCTATCGGTGCTGTTTACGGACATACCGGCTTTACGGGTACTTGTGCTTGGGTAGATCCTGAACATGGGACGGTGTATGTTTTCCTCAGTAACCGCTTGTGCCCCAATGTGTGGAATACAAAACTGACTGAGATGAATATCCGTACAAATATACAAGAAGCGATTTATAAAAGCCTGAAATAGTCTGGGCATAGAAATAATGATGATGAAAAAACTATTCCTATTCTTTTTGATGATATACAGTTGTTGTGTCCGCTTTGATGCTCAGGCACACCATCTGTCGGTACCACAATCTCCTGTACCTTCTGTTGAACCTATTATGATACGATCTGTTTCCAATGATGAACGATGCCGGCAGTGGGTGGATTCGGTACTCAACAGGATGAATCTGAGAGAACGTATCGGACAATTATTCATTTATACTATTGCTCCTCAGCAAGATAAGGCAAACCGGGATTTGCTACGTAAAGTTGTGGATGGCTACAAAGTGGGCGGCCTGCTTTTTTCCGGTGGATTGATGGAAAACCAGGCGATACTGACCAATGAAGCACAGAAGATGGCAGATGTTCCGTTGATGATAACCTTTGACGGCGAATGGGGACTTTCCATGCGCTTGCGAGGTACACCAGTATTTCCCCGAAATATGATTCTGGGCTGTATACAAAATGACAGTCTGCTTTATGAATATGGTCGTGAGATGGCCCGGCAATGTCGGGAACTCGGTGTGCAGGTTAACTTTGCTCCGGTGGCGGATGTGAATATCAACCCGAAGAACCCGGTTATCAATACCCGTTCGTTTGGAGAAAGTCCTGCTAATGTGGCCGATAAAGTAATAGCCTATGCCCGTGGACTGGAAGAAGGTGGCGTACTTTCCGTGAGCAAGCATTTTCCAGGTCATGGTGATACGGATGTGGACTCGCATCATTCGTTGCCGAAGTTGACTTTTTCTCGTGCACGTTTGGATAGCGTGGAGTTATATCCGTTTAAGAAAGCCATTCAGGCCGGGCTATCCGGCATGATGGTGGGACATTTAGAGGTACCGGTACTAGAATCGAAACGAGGAGTGCCTTCTTCACTTTCCCGTAGCGTGGTGCATGATTTGCTGACACAAGAGATGAAGTTCCAAGGGTTGGTATTTACGGATGCATTGGCTATGAAAGGTGTTTCTGTCAATAACGCGAGTATTTGTTTGCAGGCATTGAAAGCGGGGCATGATTTGTTGCTTGTGCCCAGACGAATTAAAGAAGAAGTGGATGCTATACTGGATGCTGTGAAAAACGGTGAATTGACGGAGGCGGAGATTGAGGCAAAATGCCGGAAGGTACTTACTTATAAATATGCTCTTGGATTATCAAAGAAACCTTTTGTGCGTCTTTCGGGGTTAAGTAACCGTATCAATACAGCACACACTCGTGACCTGATAAGGCGTCTGAATCAGGAGGCGATTACCGTACTGAAGAATAAAAACGATGTGCTTCCGTTGGATACAGATATCCGGGAGATAGCTGTGCTCAATGTAGGTGATGCAAAAGAAATACAACCGTTCCTGAAAGAACTCTCCGAATATATCCATCCTGCCGGTTTAAAAGGAGTACCCGCCGTCTTTCAATTGAAGAAAGAGTTGCCGGCGGCTGCACGTAAGCAGTTGCGTGATTCACTGTCACAGTATAAACGAATCCTTGTTTGTGTGACGGAACACCGCTTGTCACCTTATCAGACCTTCTTTGGAGAATTTGTTCCTGATGTTCCAACAGCTTATCTGTTCTTTATACCCGGTAAGCAAATGTTGCAGATACGTCGGGCGGTATCAGCTGCTAATGCTGTAGTACTTGCACATTCATCGAATGACGACGTACAGTGTCAGGTAGCCAGAATACTGTATGCCGATGCAACGGCAAACGGACGTCTGTCGGCAAGTATCAGTGACTTGTTTGCGACGGGGGACGGACGGACCATTACTCCGAAAACACCGCGTCACTTTGTTCCCGATGAACATGGAATGGATTCCCGTCTGTTGACTCGCATTGATGAAATAGCGAGAGAAGGCATTAAAGAAGGAGCTTATCCCGGTTGTCAAATTGTGATATTGAAAGACGGAAAGGAAATGTATAATAAGGCCTTTGGAACACATACCTGGCCAGGTGTTATGGGTACTTCTGCCAAAAAACTTTCTACGACCAATATCCCCGGCGCTGCTTTACCGGTATCTCCGACAGATGTTTATGATCTGGCTTCGCTGACAAAGACTACGGCAACATTGCTTGCTGTCATGAAGCTGTATGACAAAGGACGTTTGAATCTTACCGATCGTGTGTCGGATTATCTGCCCTGGCTGCAAGATACGGATAAAAAAGATATCACGGTCCGCCAATTGCTGTTGCATGAATCCGGATTACCTTCTACATTGTTGTTCTATCAGGAAGCCATTGATAAAGAAAGCTATGCAGGAACTCTTTTCAAAGCAAGACCGGATGCTGCACATTCTGTGCAGATAGGTGTTCGTACCTGGGCTAATCCGAAGTTTAGGTTCCAGAAAGGGTTGACTTCTAAAGTGCGGACGGCAGAGCATACCTTACAAGTTGCCGATAGCTTATGGCTGAATCGTTCCTTTAAAGAAGTCTATCAACAAACGATTGTGAAGGCACCGTTGCGCGATCGCCGTTATAGGTATAGCTGTGTAGGTTTCATCCTGTTGCAGCAGTTGGTTGAGGCACGTACGGGCATGTCGATGGATGCTTTCCTGGAACAGGAATTTTATGCTCCGATGGGGTTGAAACGTACGGGATATTTGCCATTAAAGGGCGCTGCTACAGCAGGAACAACGTATGCAGGCATTGTATCCGGTAAGCATACTCCTATACCGAAAGCGGAAATCATACCTTCTTCGGTGGATCCATTCTTGCGGAAGACGGTTCTTCAGGGCTTCGTGCATGATGAGTCGGCAGCTTTCCAAGGCGGTGTATCAGGAAATGCCGGTCTATTCTCCAATGCAACGGAAGTGGCTCAGATTTATCAAATGTTGTTGAATGGGGGAGAGTTGGATGGTAAGCGTTATTTGAGTCCGGAAACTTGCCGTGTATTTACTACTACTGTATCCCGCATCAGTCGTCGTGGTCTGGGCTTCGATAAACCTGACCGGCAGAATCCGGCAAAGAGTCCTTGTGCCACGGCTGCGCCTGCTACAGTTTATGGGCATACTGGATTTACAGGTACTTGTGCCTGGATTGATCCGACGAATGGGCTGGTTTACGTCTTCCTTTGCAATCGCATCTATCCGGATGTATGGAATACGAAACTGATGAAGATGGATATCCGTACACGAATACAGGAGGTGATGTATCAAGCGGTGGAATAGTTACGAGCTACAACAAAGGGAATAGCCCCCCGCTCACGCGGCCGGTTATTCCCTTTTTCACGTCTTGAAACAATCAATTAATACCAGTCAAACTTATCTGTGTTGCAATGCAAATTATGTTAGAATGCAATACCCAGACGCAGACCGAAATTGCTTAAACCGTCTACACTATAAGTGAACAGGTCGCCCTTGTTCGTGCCATAGCTATAGTAAGCGGCAATGTGCAACCCCGGACCATAAGCCCATGGGTAAATGTTGAGACCAATTTCCGGTGATACATAGAAACCCCAAGTACTCTTGTTGGCTTCGTAAACATTGAAAGTTGATTTCATTTCAGCGTATTGAGGACCTACCTTCACACCAACGTAAGGCTGGAAAGCGCTACCGCGGTCGAAAGTATAACGACCTGCCAGACCGAAAGGTAACTGGAACAGTGTATGCTGTTGGTCGGTATTGATGCTACCACCTTCACCTACCGGAAGTGTCTGGCGTCCGAAGTATTCGTGGTTGCTATGGTAAGCAAGGAAAGCACCGAGAGCAAAGTTTGGAGTGACGTAGTAACCACCTTCGAAGCTCATACCCCATCCGCTGGCTTTATCAGCGAAATGGTTGCTCAGGGGGAAGTTGAATTGCCAATCGATATTGGCATAACCGTTATCGGTCAATTGTGCCTTTGCCGGCATGGCGAAGACGAGAGCCAGAGCGGCAACCGCCAGTACTCTCATAGAAATATATTTTATTGTTTTCATACTTGTTATTGTTTTAAACGACTTAACTACTTACTACTAATTATTTATTAGTCAGATATGAAGATTGAGCATAAGCTTGGTTTACGCCTTCAACAGCCAGTTTGGTATTTACAGATGTGGAACCGCTAAGTAATCCGCTCATATAGCTTGTCCAGAGTACGGGCAGCTTTTCTTTTTCGCCTTGTGTGGCTTCCAGATTTAGGAGCTCGGTAATGAATGACCCCGTGCTATAAGTATAAGTCACAGCATACGGATAGTACCATCCGCCCCAGTTGCCCCAGTAAGGTGCATCCCAATAACCTGGGTAGTTCCACCACCATTCGGGACGTCCGTAGTCATTAAAATAGTAAGTGCTCTTGATGTAGCTGACCTGTAAACCGAGGTTGGCTTCTTCACGGTCGTCTACGCGGACAAAGCCACGGTTATTCATATTGGTAGCATAGGCTTGCAGAATTTCCTGAGCGCTTTCATCTTTCCAATATTCGGCTTCTTTCTTATCGCCGATGACAAGAATGCTGTCCGGCATGTAGTACGTTTGGAAAGCTTTGAAATCGGCTTTCGAGTCATAATTAGTATAAACCAGATATTTGTTGTCCAGCTTATCCGTGTCAGGGTCTTTTTCGCAGGCTGCGAAAGTTAAGACCACCAATAATAGGGGAATTAATTTCTTCATACTTTTATAATGTTTAGGTTATATATAAAAAATCCTGCCCTGGTACCTCAGGCTTTTGGTACATGAACAAGATAAAAAATAAAAGGTTCAGAAAGGGGTGTGTTAAAATTGTATTCTTGGTGAAGAAAGTCTTAAGAAAGTGAGTTTTTGGGATAGAATACTGGTTCGTATCTTATTGGAAATTAATGTTCTGGAGTTTCCTGCCTGTGGGAACGCTTGTTTCCTCACGTAGGAACGCCTGTTTCTTTACGTGGGAACGCCTGTTTCTTCACGTAGGAACTGTAGTTTCCCTTAATGGAAACGAGCGTTCCCTTTCGCGGAAACGCCTGTTTCTTCACGTAGGAACTGTAGTTTCCCTTAATGGAAACGAGCGTTCCCTTTCGCGGAAACGCTCGTTACTCTTAAAAGGAAGTGATTTATCTGCCTGCAGACGATAAAACAAGTCCTTATTATCAGTTTATTTCAGATTATCTATCTGATTGATCTTTTCTAATTCTTCTGCTGTGAATTTCGTATTTTTGATACTTTGCAGATTGTCATCCAACTGTGCTACAGAGCTTGCTCCGATAATGACTGAGGTAACCATATCATCTTTCAGCAGCCATGCCAGAGCCATTTCTGCAAGAGTTTGTCCGCGTTGCGTGGCAACTTTGTTCAGGGCTTTTATCTTCTTCAGCGTTTCGTCAGTCAATGCCTCTTTTTTCAGGAACCCACCTTTGGCAATGCGTGAGTCGTCGGGAATACCGTTCAGGTAACGGTTTGTCAATAGACCTTGTGCCAGAGGAGAGAAAGCAATGAAGCCTGTACCGTTTTCCTTAGCTTGTTGCAGGATACCTTCTTCTTCCGGTTCGCGGTTGAAAATGTTATATCTTCCCTGATAAAGCAGGCAATGCACATCTCTTTCTGCCAGGTAACGGTAGGCAAATTCGGCTGCTGCTTTCGGATATTTTGAGATACCGACGTACAGGGCCTTGCCTTGCCGCACAATATCTACGAGGGTTTGCAGAGTCTCTTCCAACGGAGTGTCGGGATCGTAGCGGTGTGAATAGAAGATATCCACATAATCCAGATTCATGCGTCGCAGGCTTTGATTAAGGCTGGTCATCAAGTATTTTCTGGACCCCCATTCGCCGTAAGGGCCGGGCCACATATCATGTCCTGCTTTCGTGGAAATGAACAGTTCGTCACGATAAGGCATGAACGATTTCTTCATGATCATTCCGAAAGTTTCTTCTGCTGAACCGTAGGAAGGACCGTAGTTGTTGGCAAGGTCGAAATGGGTAATCCCTTTGTCGAAAGCGTGGTGTGCCATTGCCTGTGAATTAGCGAAAGTATTGACGTCGCCGAAGTTGTGCCACAAACCTAATGATATTTCGGGCAGCAATATGCCGCTTCGTCCGCAACGGCGATACTTCATGCCGTTGTCGTACCGACTGCTGTCGGGAGAGTAAATGGGGTTTATCATTGCTATTAAGTTTAAGTGAGAATACAAAAGTAAGTGATTTTATCGGAAAAGAACAGATTGTACTGTCGAAAAGTATAGCAAAGTACAGCGGATTTCTTTGTGAAAGATGCCGGAATAGGGGCGTTGTGAAGATTGCAAATAAAATCAGGCTTATTAATTATTGTATTAATAAAGAATGATTATATTTGCAACATGATACTTTTTTAACCAGTCAATATGGAAAGCTCAAATTACATCATGAGGGAAATTACTCCCTTGTCCGATCGCGATTGTTTTTATATTGCCGATCGTCGTAAGACAGAATTTACTTATCCTATTCATTGTCATGCTGAGTTTGAACTCAACTTTACAGAGCATGCGGCCGGTGTCCGCCGTGTGGTAGGAGATTCAGCCGAAGTTATCGGAGATTATGATCTGGTGTTGATAACCGGCAAAGAGTTGGAACATGTGTGGGAACAGCATGAATGTGACTCTAAAGAAATCCGTGAGATTACAATTCAGTTCTCGCCCGACTTGTTTTTCAAGAACTTTATGAATAAGAACCAGTTCGATAGTATTCGTTGTATGCTGGAGAAAGCTCAGTGCGGTATTAGTTTTCCTATGCAGGCCATTATGAAAGTATATAATTGGTTGGATCGACTGGCTTCGGAGGAACAAGGTTTTTATGCAGTGATGCATTTCTTGAGAATACTTTATGAGCTATCGCAATATGATGATGCGAAAGTATTGTCCAGTTCTTCTTTTGCTAAAATAGAAACTTTCTCAGATAGTCGTCGCGTGCAAAGAGTGCAGAAGTATATTGCCGATCATTATCAGGAGGATATTCGCTTGAATACTTTGGCGGATATGGTAGGCATGACGCCTGTTTCATTCAGCCGTTTTTTCCGGTTGCGTACGGGGAAGACGCTTTCTGATTATATCATAGATATCCGTCTTGGTTTTGCTACCCGTTTACTGGTGGACTCTGCACATACGATTGCTGAGATATGTTATGACTGTGGTTTTAATAACTTGTCCAATTTCAACCGGATATTTAAACGGAAGAAGGATTGTTCGCCGAAAGAGTTCCGGGAGAATTATAGAAAGAAGAAGATAGTGATCTGATTTTGAACTTTTAGTATTTGGCATATCGTTTGTTTTACTCTTAAAAAAGGTATTTCCCTACTCAACGAAGAATTGTACAATGAAAGGATAAAATAATATCAGTTGGAGTATTAGGATATCGCTACATTTGCAAATAGAAAAACATATTCTAATCTATTGGAAAATATGCAAGCGAGAAAGTCTTTATTAGTTGGAGCATTTATATTAGCAAATATTTCATTGAAGGCCCAGGACAATGGTGGATGTGATGACTGTCCGGCTTTCAATGCAAGTGGAAAAGTGGAAGTGCGTGGAGTGAAGGAGCGAATTATTGGCGATTTATCTCAACCTATATCTGCACGTGTAGAGAATCTCATCAGCAAGATGACACTTGAAGAAAAGGTGGCTCAGCTTTCTAATGAAACAGATAGCATACCGCGCCTGAATCTCCCCTCATATAATTATTGGAATGAATGCCTGCATGGAGTGGCTCGTGCGGGTGAAGTGACTGTGTTTCCACAAGCTATTAATCTGGCTTCTACCTGGGATACATTATTAATTAAGAAAGTAGCTTCTGCCATCTCTACAGAGGCTCGCCTGAAATATTTGGAAATAGGAAAGGGGCTTACTTATTGGTCTCCTACTATTAATATGGCTCGTGATCCCCGCTGGGGACGGAATGAGGAAACTTATGGTGAGGACCCTTATTTGACTTCCCGTTTGGGGGTAGCTTTTGTAAAGGGATTACAGGGAGATCATCCCGATTATCTGAAGACGGTCGCTACAATAAAACATTTTGTTGCCAATAACCAAGAAAATGACCGTTTCTCCAGTTCTTCACAGATACCCACCAAGCAGTTGTATGAATATTACTTTCCGGCTTATGAGGCATGCGTAAAGGAAGCGGATGCGCAATCTGTAATGACTGCTTATAATGCCTTTAACGGAGTGGCTCCGAGTGGCTCAACCTGGCTTTTAGGAGATGTTCTGAGAAAAGAGTGGGGATTTGACGGATTTGTTGTTTCTGATTGTGGAGCTATTGGAGTCATGAACTGGCAGCACCGGGTTGTAAACTCATTGGAGGAAGCTGCTGCTTTAGGTATAAATAGTGGTTGTGATTTGGAATGTGGGGGAACCTATCGCGAGAAACTGGTAGCAGCTGTAAAGATGGGATTGGTTTCAGAACAAGCTATTGATAAGGCTTTGACTCGCGTATTAACAGCACGTTTTAAATTAGGTGAATTCGACCCTATTGAACTTGTTCCCTATAATCATTATGATAAAAAGTTACTTGCAGGAGAAAAATTTGGGAAGCTAGCTTATGAAGCTGCGGTTAAATCCATCGTACTTTTAAAGAATGACAATGATTTCTTGCCTGTAGATAAGAAGAAGATACGTTCTGTTGCTATCGTCGGTCCATTTGCTGATAATAATTATCTGGGCGGATATAGTGGGAAACCTGTTCATAACGTTTCTTTGCTTCAGGGTGTTAAAGATTTAGTAGGTAAAAAAGTGAAGGTTTCATACATGGAAGGCACTTCCGTGATTTCTCCGGTTGGTTCGGAGTATTTGGTAGCTTCTGATGGGGTGAGCCAGGGACTTACTGCTGACTATATAAGTGGGCACAATCTGGGTAATATTCCTTTGTTTTCAAGAATTGATAAGACTGTTGGTTTTGACTGGGGAGATGGTACGCCGGATGAACGTTTAACTAAAAATAATTATTCTGTCAGATGGAGTGGATATCTGAAAGCTCCGGTAAGTGGCAAACATACTATTGGTATGTATGCGGATGGTGGAGTGCGTATTTGGTTGAATGATCGTTTAGTTTTGGATAAATGGAATGCTCGTGGCTTACAGTTTTATTCTGTAGAGGTTCCGTTTGAGGCAGGCAGAAAAATGCCAGTTAAAATAGAATATATAAATAAGACGGGTGCAGCTGCTTGTATGTTGGTTTCTGATTTTGGAAATTCAGATCAAATAGATAAGGTGAAAGAATTTGTATTCGGGGCAGATTTAGTATTGGTTGCTTTGGGGAATGATGAAAAGTTGGCTCGTGAAAATCGTGACCTGCCTTCCATTTATTTACCTATGACACAGGAATTGCTGCTAAAAGAAATCTATAAAGTGAATCCTCGTACTGCCTTGATACTCCACACAGGAAATCCGTTAACTTCAAAATGGGCTGCAGAAAATGTCCCTGCTATTCTTCAAGCTTGGTATCCGGGACAAGAGGGAGGTAAGGCTTTGGCTGGCATTTTGTTTGGTTCAGAAAATCCATCGGGTAAGTTACCGATGACTATTTATGAATCGGAAGAGCAGTTGCCGGATATTTTGGATTATGATATTTGGAAAGGGCGTACCTATCAATATTTGTCAAGCAAGCCTCTTTACGGATTCGGACACGGTTTAAGTTATTCGAACTTTGAGTATACACATTTGCAAAGTGATGGTGTGGTTCGTCCGGATGGTACTTTGCAATGTTCTATTGAAATTAAAAATATAAGTGATGTAGCAGGAGAAGAAGTTGTTCAGGTATATATTTCCCGTGAAAATACTCCGGTTTATACTTTCCCGTTAAAGAAATTGGTGGCTTTTGCGAGAGTGGATCTGAAACCGGGTGAAAGTAAAACGGTTACTTTTACAATTGCTCCCCGCCAGCTTTCTATATGGCAGGAAGGAATATGGAAGATGCTTCCGGGGAAATATTCCTTGTTTGTGGGAAGTGGTCAGGAAGGACTATCGAAAGGAATAAATAGGAATTTTGAAATAAGGGTAGAATAAGGTTAGTTGAGTCAGGATATAGGTGTTTTTTTTAGGGCAAAGGATTGTTTTAATGGATAATTTATAGTCTGCGGCATGATACTTTTTTATTCCTATATTGGGATAATATAATATAGGAATACTTTTCTTGAAATGTATTAATTTAACTTTTAACTATATTAGGTAAAAACTCTTCAACTCGTTTTATATAACGTGTTTGAATGGGGTATGCCTTCTAATCAGATACTTATTGCATAGTGTCGGAATAGTATTAGTTAATGATAAAATTGTACTTGTTTATCATGGAGGCGGCAGCTATATTTGCAACGTTGAAGAATTTATTATTTTAAATCAGTGTTATATATGAAAAACATTATGTTGTTTCTGATGACGCTCTTAATGAGTAGTCATGTGATGGCTCAGGAATCCATCGTTACCGGTACTATTACTGATGCTAACGATGGTTCTCCATTGATTGGAGCCAATGTGTTGGTTAAGGATGCCGGGGTAGGTTCCATTGCTGATACGGAAGGTCGGTATAGCGTGAATGTCCCTAAAGGGAAAAATGTGCTGGTCTTCTCATGTATAGGTTATAAGGAACAAACGATAACCTTGAAACCTGGACAGAGAACTCTGAATGTAAGAATGGCAGAGGATACGGAATTGCTTGATGAAGTCGTGGTAGTTGGTTACGGTACGATGAAGAAGAGTGATTTAACGGGATCGGTCACCAGTATTAAGAGTGATGAGTTGATGAAAACCAATCCGATCAGTATCAATCAAAGCTTGCAGGGGCGTATTGCTGGTGTACAGGTTAATCAGAACGATGGTGCTCCGGGAGCAGGTGTAAGTATTCAGATCCGTGGTGCAAACTCATTCTCTACATCTACGGAACCGCTTTATATTGTGGATGGTATTCCTTTCACAACCAGTGGTACTCCGGGGACCGGTAAGGATGGTATGCTTCAAACGACCAATCCGCTTTCTGCCATCAATCCGGCAGATATTGAATCTATTGAAATCCTGAAAGATGCTTCTGCTACGGCTATCTATGGCTCACGTGGTGCCAACGGTGTTGTACTGATTACGACAAAACGTGGTGCTAAAGGCAAAGATAATATTAGCTTCAGTGCTAATTTCGGAATCTCAAAAGTGGTGAAGAAGATGGATATGCTGGATGGCTATACGTATGCTAAATATCGTAATGAGGCTGCTGAGATGTTTAATAAGTATGATGGGGCAAATGAAAAAATACCTTATCCGGGAACATCCACTGTTGATCCGGCTACAGGAGAAGCGGTATACTCTCCGGGACCGGACGATTACAGAACTGGTAAGTATCCAAGTGTAAATTGGCAGGATGAAGTGTTTGAAACAGCTCTCTCTCAGGAATATAACTTGAGTGTCAGTGGCTCCAGTGATAAAGGGTATTACGCAATTTCCGGTAACATATTGGATCAGGAGGGTATTATAAATAACTCTGGTTATAAGCGTTATACATTCCGTGCAAATGTAGCTCGTAAAGTACATGAGTGGATTGAAATCGGAACTAATATGAGTTTCACTAATTCATTGAATAAGTTGGCAAAGACAAACTCTGTAAGTGATGGTATTATTCGTGGAACTTTGTTTTATCCAGCTACTGCTCCTTTGGATGATGAAACGAATAATGCTCAGTTGAACTGGTTCTCTTCCAATCCGTATGTTTATACGCGTGCAGCAAAAGATGAATTGACTACTAATACGTTCTTCTCTTCTTCTTATCTGGAAATTACTCCGATTAAAGATTTAAAACTTCGTCAGAATGTAGGTTTCTCTTATAATGGAAACGAACGTAATGTGTATTATAACCGTGAGACTGTGGAGGGTAAGGACCCGGTGAACGGCTATGCTTCTAAAGCTGATAACTGGGCAAAGAATCTGGTACTCGAAACAATGGCTACTTATAATAAAGAGTTTAATAAGAATCACTCTTTGAATGCAGTGATTGCTTTTTCTTATGAAAAAGGTGATTATGGTAATAAAGCCATGACTGCCACCGGTTTTCCGCAAGATATAACAGAAGATTATGATATGAGTGCAGCCGTTAATCCGGGTAAGCCGACCAGTGGGCGCGGCATGACTTCTTTGGTTTCTTTCCTGGGACGTGCCAATTATAGTTTAATGAACAAATATCTGTTCACTGCTTCTTTCCGTCGCGATGGTTCCAGTAAGTTTGCTCCTGGTAATAAATGGTCGAACTTTGCATCAGGTGCTATTGCATGGCGTGCCTCGGAAGAAGAATTTATTAAGAGACTGAATATCTTCAGTAACCTGAAAGTACGTGCAAGTTATGGTCAGACAGGTAATCAGGCTATTGGTGCTTATGCTACACGCGACTATTTGACTGTGGCCAATTATCCTATTAATGGTGCGCTTGCCAGTGGTTTTGCCAACCTAACCTGGAGAGGTCCGGCAAATCCGGATTTAAAATGGGAAACAACCAGTCAATATAATGTGGGTGTGGATATGGGATTCTTTAAGAACAGAGTAAACTTAACAGTTGATCTTTATTATAAGAAGACATCAGACTTGTTGCAGAATATACAGATTCCTCAAAGTACAGGCTTTTCTAACATGACTACGAACTTTGGTAATGTAACCAATAAGGGGCTTGAAATCTCCGGTAAATTCTATGCAGTGGCAACAAAGGATTTTAATTGGGATTTCGATGCAAATATCTCTTTCAACCGTAATAAGATTAGTGGACTTCCCGGTGATCAGTTTGCACAAGGATGGAGTAAAGCTGATAATGTTTTCTTGCAACGTAATGGATTGCCGATCGGTACAATTTATGGTTTTGTAGAAGACGGATTCTATGATAACATTGCAGAGGTGAGATCAGATCCTTTCTATGCCAATGAATCGGATGCTGTATGTAAAGCTATGATTGGTGAAGTGAAATATAAGGACTTTGATGGTGTAGCCGGTATTACAAACGCTGACCGCCAGATTATTGGAGATACCAATCCTGATTTTACATTTGGTATGACGCATAATTTCTCTTATAAGAACTTCTCTTTGAGTTTCTTTCTGCAAGGATGTGTGGGAGGTGATATTTTCAATGCTAACTTGATGGAAGTAACAATGAGCGGTATCGGTAATATTCCACAGGAAATGTATAATACCCGGTGGACTCCAGAGAACAGAGCGATTGCGAAATGGCCGAAAGCTTATGCTGGTTATGGTAGAACTATGAAATTGTCTGATCGTTATGTAGAAGACGGATCTTACCTCAGAATGAAAAATATTAATTTGGGTTATAAATGGATACCTTCATTTAAAGGGATAGAATCAGTGAATCTATATGTTTCTGTAAGCAATGTATTTACAATCTCCGGTTATAGTTGGTTTGACCCGGATGTAAACTCTTTCGGTAGCGATTCTTCACGTCGTGGAGTGGATATGTTCTCTTATCCAAGTAGCCGTACTTTTTCATTCGGTTTGCAATGTACATTCTAACGTTTAATTCAATTCAAAGAAAGTTATGAAAAAGATTATATTAAAATCAGTCATATTGTTGTGGGCGGCTGTGGCTGCATGCTCTTGCGACAACCTGTTGGAAGAGAAAGCATACGATTTTGTTTCTCCTGAGCAGTTGGGAGACAGTGAAAGCGCTGCTTCACAACTTGTAACAGGAGCTTACAATACCATTATTACCAATTTTATTGCTCCGGGTTCTTATCTGTATCTCACGAATATGGATTGTGACTATGCTTCTGGTGCTTCATGGGCATTTGGTAATGTGGGAGCTGGTAATCCGCAGGGATTTTGGGGAATAGACCACATGTGGCAAGGGTGTTATACTTTGATTCATCGTGCTAATTTGGCTACTTCTAAGATTACTGCAATGAACAATCTAACCCCTGAAAGTAAGGAAGATGCTTTAGGACAATTATGTTTCCTGAAAGCATGGGCTTATTTTAATCTGGTCAGAAATTATGGTCCGGTACCTATTTTCAGAAAATCTATATCAGAAGGTGAAGATATGCATCAGGCTCGTTCTTCCGTAGCTGATGTTTATGCACATATTATTGAACTACTGGATCAGGCAGAGAATATGTATTCTAAAAATGATGCAGGTTTCATCGAAGGACATGCTTCAAGTGGTGCAGCAAAAGCACTATTAGCAAAAGTTTATGCAACAATGGCATCAGGGGCAATGTCCGGAGTACCCATTGTTGTTAAAGGTGGAAAACCTTCTAATCCGGAACCACAAGCAATTACGCATACCGCACAAACTGTGGCCGGATATGAAAGTTTTGATTCGAAAAAGTATTATGAGCTGGCACGTGATAAGGCATGGGAAGTAATACAGGAGTATACCTTGTTTGATAAATATATGGATGTGTGGTCCATTGCTAACCGTAATAAGGGGGAACATATCTGGATGGCTCAGGCTAAAAGTGCTGATGCTGATTTTGGTAATACGATTTGCCAGGACTATGTAGGTATCTTTAAGGAAGACGGTACGATGGAAGGTAACTGGTATGGAATGCGTGACCACTGGTATTTACTTTTTGAAGAGAAAGATAAGCGTGCTGTAGACGGAGTTATACACCGGTATGCTTCTGGTGGTATTTCTAATGGAAAGGTGATTTATAATTATTATCCACGTTGGTATGCTGATAAAGTAGCCAATAAAGAGGTTTATGATAGTGAAGGCAATGCATTTGATGGTACGGAAGTATATCAGGAAGGCGAAGGTTGGACATTAGCAAAGTTGACTAAATTTACATTTGTGACAGATCGTAAACAAAAGAACAGTGATTTTCATTTTCCACTGCTTCGTTTGCCGGATATTATGCTGATTTATGCGGAAGCTGTGAATGAATTGAATGGTGGACCGGATGCTGAGGCTTATAATCAGGTTAATAGAATCCGTACACGTGCAAATGCGACTCCGTTCTCTGGCATGAATCAGAATGAGTTCCGTTCTGCTGTACTTGAAGAACGTGCCCGCGAGTTGGCGTATGAAGCAGATCGTCGGTACGATTTATTCCGCTGGGGTATTTATTTGGGAGTAATGAATGCTATTGATATGGATGAGCATAATGTTACTAAACGTCGTTTGGAACGTAATTTGCTTTATCCGCTGCCTATTAGTGAAGTCAATGCCAATGATAAGATTGACTCTAATAATCCGGGTTGGTAATGAGTATTCTGTATAAACTTAAATGAAGAAACAATGAAAACATTAAAATATACTTTATTAGTTTTGGCGATATTAGGGTGTGGTGCATTCTCATCCTGCTCTGATGATGATGAAGCGATTGCTCCCTTAAGTGTAGCAAAGGTGTCTACGGTGACTGACCGTAAGGAAGCTATTGATAAAGCTAATCTTGCACAATATATTATTGTGCAAGGTACTGGGTTGAATGCTGTTACATCTATTTTAGTAAATGATGTTCCGGTAGACATGTTAGAGGCATACATAACATCCAATGAAATTACATTTCCTATTCCCAGGGTGATTCCTGAGAATGTAAATAATCTGATAACCTTGTCAACTGGTAGCGCAACGGTAACCACGCCTCTTTCTGTCTTTGTCCCGGATTTGCGGATTGATGGTATGTATAATGAATTCACTCCTGCAGGCGAAATGATGAAAATTGTGGGAGACTATTTTGATCTGTATGAGATAACTACTGAATCGGGTAAGTTATACTTTGGTGACCGTGAGATGGAAATAGTAAGAGCGGTACAGGATACTTTATATTTCAAACTTCCTACTGATGCTGCAGTTGGTGCTAAAGTTAAAATAGTCAGCCCGGTTGCAGGAGAGGTAATGGTTCCTGGAAAATATAAAGAAAAGGGCAATATGCTATGTGATTATGACCCATTTACAGGATGGGGAGGTGGACAATATCTGAGTAGTGGTCCTACCCCGGTAGCTATTAGCGGACAATATTGCCGCTTCAATATAGCCAAAGGCGATGCAAATGATTGGGACTGGAATTCAGTGACTGGTATCTCACAACTTGCTGTTGAGTATTTCCCGGAAGTACTGGCCAATCAAAATAATTACTTGCTGAAGTTTGAAGTGAATACATTGAAGCCTTTGACTAAGCGTCAGATTCGCTTCTATTTCTCTCAGATAAATTATGACTGGGAACCCTTTGCCTCTGGACTAGCTTTAAATACAAATGGTGAGTGGCAGACAGTAACTCTTGAATTGGGTACAATGTGGAAGGGAAGTGTTCCTGCCGATGGTGTTCTACAGATCATGGGTAACAGTTATGCAGAAGATACCGATATCAGTTTTGACAATTTCCGTATTGTGCCTAAAGACTAAGTACTGGCTATATCCTTTTATAAGGTTAAAAGAACAGTTTTTCAGATGAGAGTATAATTTCAAAAGAGAGGCAGTTATGAAAAACGGGCTACCTCTCTTTTATCCTTTAAAAAAGCTTGAATGATGATACGAAAAATCCAATATATATTTATTCTATTATGTTTACCTGTCAGTTTGTTGGCACAAGAGAAATTTAATATTAGAGGAGTACTTCCTTGGCATAACTTTCTTTCAGGTCCTACGGGCTGGAATTTGGAAGACTATCGGGATTATCTGGACGAATGTCAGCAATATGGTATTAATTTTATTGGATTTCATAATTATACCGGTGGGGGTGAACGTTATGCCACTTATGTGGAACCGATGATCAAGATAGAATATAAGGATATTCTTCCTCAAGCTTGTTTTGATAATTCTCTTACTGCACGTTGGGGGTATTTACCCATGAAAGTGAAAGATTATGCTTTCGGTACTGACCGTGTATTTTCTTTGCCGGAAGGTGCGGAGGCTTTTGGTAGTGATGCTTCTGTAACTTCTTCTACTCCACGAGAGCATTATGAGAAATCGCAGACGTTGATGCGTGATGTTTTGAGCATGGCTCATGAACGTGGTATACGTATGGCAATGGGATTTGAATTTGGAGTAATTCCTCCTGAATATTTTTCTTTGAATGTAGCGGGCGACTGTTTTTACTGGCCTGGGGAGTCTAACATGATTCCGAATCCAAAAAGTCAGATAGCGATAGAGATACATTATGCAGCGCTTGATAATGTTTTGGAAACCTATCCTGATATTGATTATGTCTGGTTATGGTTGAATGAACACTCATTTATGGGAGTGAATATAGAGAAAGCTTTGGAGAATGCTTCTTTTGCTGAAGCATATAACGCCGGACAAGGTTATTTTAAAGAGGCAGCTGATAGTGCAGCCCGTTTTGTCGGAGTTTGGGCACTTGAATATATGAAATTGACATCGGACTATTTGAAATCTAAAGGTTCGAATGCAAAAGTAATTCTTGGAGGATGGGGAGGCGGTCATCAATTACCTTCCTTATTGAAAGGACTGGACAGAGCTCTGCCAAAGGATATCATATTCAGTTGTTTAAATCCTGATTTAGGAAAAAGTCCACAGCCTGAATTCTTGTCTGATATAGCTAAGAACAGAACTGTGTGGGCAGTACCTTGGTTAGAGGGAGATCATCAGCTTTGGCATTTTCAACCACGTGTAGAAATGATGCGTGATCATGTGAAACTTGCTGCAAAGCAGAATCTGGATGGGGTGATTGCTATTCACTGGCGTACGGAAGAGCCTCGTTTTAATTTTAGAACATTTGCTCATTTTGCTTCAAATAAGACAGACAACAAGACTGTAGAACAGTTATATGAAGAATATCTGACTGAGGATATGGGTAATAAGGTTGCAAAACTATTGGCTCCTCTGTTGGCACAAATGGATATTAAACAAATACAATGGAATGTCCCCTCACCAGAATTTTATGCCTTCACTCCTGAATGGGGATTATTGGATGATCAAAATGTGAAACTGCGGGAAAGTTTGATTCGGACTGCTGAACAGGTACTGAAAAAAACAGAGGGCAGCCAGCGAGATAATTTGCAACGTTTCATTGCAATGTTCCGTTTTGAATTGCTATTGGGAGAGGTTGATAAAGCTATGATGCCTGCATTTATTCTTAAGAAGAATGACAGACAGGGCGTTGCGGCCAGTTCGTTCGAAGAATATGAAGAGGCTTATCGTAGCCTTATGGCGGCTCCGGTGAAAGATATGTTTGAGACTTATATGCAAAGAATTCATTCTCGTGGAGAATTAGGTGTGTTAAGCTCTTTAAACCAGCGTTTATGGAGAGAATACAATGATTTGAAGTCTTATCTTGAAACAAAATTGAAGAGATGATGAAAGATTGGAAGAAATATTTATTAGGATATTGCCTGATAGCTGTTTTAGTTCTACCTGTTCAAGCACAGATTTTACAAATAGGTAGTGGAACCTCATTAGAAAACTATGCAGCATCGGAACTGCAGAGATACTATTATCAGCTATCCGGTAAACTTTTGAATATCGAGAGGACAGCCTCGACAAATCTAAAATCAGATTTTATATTAACTACATTAGATAATCCATTAGTGGATGATTGGCAAAAGAAAGGTATACTTAAGCTAAAAGAGAAGCCAGGAGAACAAGGGTATATACTTCAAACAGTAAAGAATGCAGGTCGTCGTACTTTATTGATTGCCGGAACAGATCCTTGCGGGTTACTTTATGGAGTATATGGCTTACTCGAGGATCATTTGGGAGTGCGTTTTTATATGAGTGGTGATATCTTGCCTGAAAAAAGAATGAGAGGTCACCTTCCTGTGATAAGCGATGTACGTACTCCTCAAATGCGTATTAGAGGATTTCTTCCATGGACCAATTTCCCGCAATCAGCTACTATTTATTCCTGGAATGATTGGAGGTATGTTATTGATCAAGCGGCAAAAATGCGTATGAATTTTATTATGATTCATAATTATAATGGTTTTTGCGGGCATAATGAAACTTTTCATAATTTTGAATATAATGGCTATTTATCCAGAGGGTGGATGCCGACTATAAAAACAGGACATGGCTGGTTGTGTCCGGGATGGGATATTAATGAATACCGTTTTGGGGCTTCTGAAATTTATGATGATTATGATTTTGGAGCAGATTATGGACTTCATAATGAGACATTGACTAATAGTCAGATAAAAGAAAAAGGTGAAACCGTTTTTCGTAAGGTGATAGATTATGCACATCAGCGCGGAGTAAAGATTGGATTAGGACTTGACATTGATGTGATTCTTCCTGAATATCAAGTATCTGCTGATGAACGCGGTGTAATTGCTGCGCAAACAGCACAGTTAGCCAAGCAATATCCATATTTGGACTATTTGTTCTGTTTTCAATCAGAGGGGAGCAAAGATTCTATTTTCTATGCTAAATGGCAGAGGGTTTTTGATGGTTTTTATGAAGATATGAAGCGGCTTTCACCGTCAACTCACATTGTTGTATCAGGTTGGGGAATGACGGCGGAATCTGTTGCTCGCCTACCGAAAGATGTTATTTGTGCTCCGATATCTTATTATTCCGCAGCGTTTGAACCGGGGAATATATATGGAGAGCGTGAATATTGGGGATGTCCATGGTTAGAGAGAGATTGGAGTAGTTCACAATATTATTATCCTTATAATGTGGATTTATCAGAAACAATTCATGCTTATGAGAAAGCTTCGGAGAATATGAAAGGATTTTATGCTTTAACTTGGCGTTTAACGGATGCAGTTTCTCCTAAAATGTGGTATATAAGTAAAGCACCTTGGTATGAAGCTGAAGAATTGAACTCTTCGGAAAAAGTTTATGGAGACTATGCTAAAACAAATTATGGAGAGTCTGTTGCTAAACCGATTACTGCCATTATAAATCAAAATGAACCATTTGCTACAGATTTTGCAGAGTGTCAGGCGACACCGGGTTTTAATGAGGTTGTAAATACTTATCCTTTAATGAATATTCAGTCGTTATCCTTTGCCGGAAAACATGGTGAACTTATGAAGATAGATGCAGTAAACTTTCAGGAAAAGAAAGGAACAAAAAATGCGCCAAGTGATGAGGGAGGAGAATGTGTAGGTTATATAATGGCTGGTGATTGGTTGAAATATGATCAGGTTCATTTTAAGGATGATGTTTCTTTCATATCCCTCAGAGTTGCTTCTGCTTCAAATGGAGGTATTATTACTATTTCGGTAGGGAAGCTTGATGGACCTATTATTGCTTCGATTGATGTAAAAAACACAGAAGGGTGGCAGACATGGAAAAGCTTGACTGTTCCAGTTAAAATAGATAAAGGAATTTATTCTCTTTATGTTAGTTTTCATCCTTTCAACGATATAATACAGGCTAATAAATTGGCTGAAAAGCAATTGAATACGATTGATAGTTGCATGGCTGTGGTTACTAATTTAGGGCAGAAGAAACGATTATCTCATTTACGTGCACGTATTGCAGGTGCTAAACACCATATTGCACTAAATTCTGAGTTTGAAAAATACCAATGGACTGATTTGCCGGGTCAAATGGATAGTTGGGCTCGTAGTTTCTTGTACCGTATTGATGACATTTCATCTTTTGGAAATATTATGAGTACACAGAACCGTTTTGTACAGCAGAATTACGTAGAGAAGATAAATAAATTACGTAAATACCAAAGAGTGAAAGCTCCTTCCCATGTTACTGCTAAAGGAACGCAAAATGGAGCGTTGGTGACATGGCGTAATGAAGAACCGGGAGCAGACATTTTTGTTGTGTGCCGGGATGGTAAGGAAATTGCATCACTACCTATCAGTGCTAATCAATATGTCGATACATTTAATGGAAAAGCCTCCTATACAGTATATGTGATTGATACGGATGGAAATAGAAGTCTTCCTAGTATTCCGTATTATTGCTTAGCTGGTGATGCCGATAATGAGGCTCCTGTTATTGTAAATCCTTCTCCAGTGACCTCGGTTGCTCAGGGACATGATGTTAACATAAAGCTGTCTATGGTTGATAATCGTTCCGTTGAAGATCTTTCTGCTGTGCTTCATTATCGTACTATAGGTTGTAAAGAGTGGAAGCAGATACCGTTTAAACATAGAATAAGAGCTGCTTTTGCGGTAACTGTTCCTGCTGAAGAGTTTTCTATTCAAGGAATGGAATATTATATTACTGCCTCTGATTCCCGTAATGTGGCTATGTATCCGGCAGACGCACCTGTACGACTCCATACAATTATTGTGACGGGCAGTGGAAGTAATAAATTACCTTCTCCGGTTGTAAGACTCACTGCCAGTAATCGGTTAAAGTGGGAAAAAAATCCTGATGTGGATATGTATCGGATTTATCGTAGTAAATCTTCTGATTTTGCAACGGATGCTTCTTCCTTTATAACATTTGTAGGAGGACAGACAACTTCTTTTTATGATAATGGGATAGATTTGGACGGCACTTCTTTGAAAGGAACTTACTTTTATCGTGTGACGGCCGTTAGCAGTGATGATATGGAAAGTAATGCTTCTGAAATCATTAAAATAGATTATAAATGAAAAGAGTATATATTTATATAGTGATTGCTCTATGTGGAGTTTCTGCATGTACCTCTTCTCGTCAGCGGATTTTGGAAGATACCAGATTGGGCTTAGTGGATAAACACGCTACCGACTTAACTGCTATTCTGTTTCATAATCTGAAGCAAATGACCGGAAAGTATGTAGTATATGGGCAACACAATTATGAAATGGATGGATTTAATTCGGATACCAGCCGTTGGCGTGATGAACAGAATCGTTGTGATGCTTATGATGTGACAGGGGCTTATCCGGCCATGGCCAGTTTTGATTTTCTGCATTTCACGAATCCGGTCAGTTGGGAGACGAAAAATCTGGATTATATTAAGAGTAAATTTTATGCTGCTTATGAGCGTGGAAATGTGCTCACTTTTTGCTGGCATTACTATAATCCGGTTACGGGGAATAATTTCTATGATACTACGCAGGTGGTGAAACATATTCTTCCTGGCGGATCACGTCATGAAACATTTAAAAGCGATTTGAAGATTATTGCAGACTTTGCCCATAATGCTAAGAATCATGCCGGTGAACTGATTCCTATTATTTTTCGACCTTGGCATGAGTTTGATGGAAATTGGTTTTGGTGGGGAAGGAACCATTGTACAGTAGAAGAGTTCAAAGAACTCTACCGTTTTACTGTCACCTATTTAAGGGATTCTCTGCAAGTACATAACTTTTTATATGCATTTTCTCCTGATTGTGGATTTACGACTGAAAAGGAGTTTTTGGAGCGCTATCCGGGAGATGAGTATGTGGATGTAGTAGGTATGGATAATTATTGGGATTTTAGGCCGGATGGTGGAGATACAAGTTTAGTCGTATTGAAATCTCGCATTCTGACTAAATATGCCAAGGAACATAATAAGCTGTCTGCTATTACTGAGACTGGAACGCAGACTAGAGACTCTTTATGGTATTCACAACTACTGAATATTTTATATTTTGAAGGAGTAGAGTTGAATTATTTGTGTACCTGGTCAGGTTTTGCTCCTTATAAAGGACATCCTGCTGCATCGGATTTTTATCAGTTTAAAGAAGACTCTTTGATTTTATTTGCTGATGAAGCACCGGATTTTTATGTTCTGACCAAATGAAATAATATTATAGAAAAAACAAATAGCCATGAAACAGATAAGTATTCTCTTTTTCACTCTTCTGCTGTTGGGAGCATGTGTGAAAGCACCTACGCAGACAGATAATTTTGTGAAGATTGTTGATGGACGTTTCTCTATCAATGATAAACCGTATTATTATATTGGCACTAATTTTTGGTATGCCGCTATATTAGGATCACAGGGGCAAGGCGGTAATCGGGAACGTCTGCTTAAAGAACTTGATTTCATGAAAGCCAATGGTATTACTAATTTGCGTGTATTAGTTGGCGCAGATGGAATAGATGGAATTATGACAAAAGCAGAACCAGCGCTTCAAACGGCTCCCGGTGTGTATAATGATACTATTTTTGATGGCTTAGATTTCTTCCTGTCGGAGTTGGGCAAAAGAGGTATGCACGCCGTACTGTTCTTAAATAACAGTTGGGAGTGGTCCGGAGGATATTCACAATACCTCTATTGGAGTGGTCATGGTGAAATACCTATGCCTAAAGTGGCAGGATGGAATGCCTTTTCAAACTATGTTGCCCAGTATGCAAAATCAGAGAAAGCCCATAAATTATTTGAGAATCATGTACGTCAGGTGGTGAGTCGTGTCAACCGCTATACTAAGCTGAAATACAGTGATGATCCGGCTATCATGGCATGGCAGATAGGTAATGAGCCCCGTCCGTTTGGTGAGGAAAATAAGGAGAGTTTTGCTAAATGGATAGCTGAATGTGCTGCACTTATTAAGTCTATTGACCCTAATCACTTGATCTCCGTTGGTTCGGAAGGTATGGCAGGTTGTGAAGGAGATTTGGGTTTGTGGGTGAAACTCCATCAGGATATCAATATAGATTATTCAACGATTCACATCTGGCCGAATAATTGGGGGTGGATAGATAAGACTGATATTCCGGGAACCTTGGATAAAGCCATTGCAAATACTCGTGAATATATTGATGTACATGTTGCGGAAGCACAAAAAATGAATAAACCGTTAGTTCTTGAAGAATTTGGACTGCCGAGAGATAGCGTGATGTTTGATAGGAAGAGTTCTACAGTTCTGAGAGACCGGTACTATGAAGAAATTTTTGAAATAGTAAAAGAACATGCTATACAAAAAAGTGTATTTCAAGGATGCAACTTCTGGGCTTGGGGAGGATTTGCACAACCACAACATCTTTTCTGGCAAAAAGGAGACGACTATATGGGGGATCCGGGACAAGAAGAACAGGGGCTGAATTCTGTATATGATACCGACACTACAGTGAAGCTTGTTGCGGATATTGTGAATGAAATAAACCAAATCACTCAGATGAAATGAAAAAGAAAGTCATATGCTCAGTTTTGTTAGGCTTGATGGTATCTGGACAATTAATAGGAGCAGATTATATTAAGCCGAAGAAAGATAAAAAAACAGGAATATCCTACTATGATCTGAATAAGAACGGCCATCTTGATATCTATGAGAATCCTGCTTTTGCAGTAGAAGAACGTGTCCGTGCTTTACTCTCTCAGATGACTCTAGAAGAGAAAGTCGGCCAGATGCTTACTTCTTTAGGATGGCCGATGTATGAGCGCCAAGGGAATACAATCCGCCTGACTGAGCAATTGGTTCGGGAGATTGAAGAGTATCACACTGGTTCGCTTTGGGGATTTATGCGTGCTGACCCATGGACACAACGTACGTTGACTACCGGGTTAACTCCTGCATTGGCAGCCAAGGCTTCAAATATGCTTCAAAAATATGCAATAGAACATGGGCGTTTAGGAATTCCCCTGTTTTTGGCAGAAGAGTGTCCGCATGGACACATGGCTATCGGAACAACTGTATTTCCGACGTCTATTGGGCAGGCCAGTACCTGGAATCCTGAGTTAATCAGAAAAATGGGGCGTGCTATTGCTACTGAGGCAAGTGCACAGGGAGCGCATATCGGTTATGGTCCGGTACTTGATTTGGCCCGTGATCCCCGCTGGTCCAGGGTAGAAGAAACGTATGGTGAGGATGCTTATCTCAATGGCGTGATGGGGGCTGCTTTAGTAAAAGGTTTCCAAGGTGAGTTTCCAAGAACTAAAGGTAAAGTAATCGCTACTTTAAAACATTTTGCTGCTTATGGCTGGACAGAAGGCGGACATAATGGAGGAAGTGCCCATGTTGGTAATCGGGAAATGGAAGAAGCTATTTATCCCCCTTTCCGGGAAGCTGTTACTGCCGGAGCATTGTCTGTGATGAGCTCCTATAGTGAAATCGATGGTATTCCTTGTACTGCTAATTTTAATTTATTAACCGGATTATTGAAAGAATGTTGGCAATTTAAAGGTTTTGTCGTTTCTGATCTTTATGCAATCGGAGGGCTTCGGGAACATGGAGTTGCAGATACGGATTATGAGGCAGCAGTGAAAGCTGTAAATGCGGGTGTGGATAGTGATTTAGGAACAAATGTTTATGCCGGGCAATTGGTAAATGCCGTAAAAAGGGGAGATGTGCAGGAGGTTGTGATTAATAAAGCTGTCAGCCGGATACTTGCTCTAAAGTTCCATATGGGTTTATTTGATCATCCTTTTGTTGATGAGCGGGAACCGGAACAAGTCGTGGCATCAACAGAACATCTGGAATTGGCTCGTGAAGTAGCTCGTCAATCCATCATTTTATTAAAGAATAAGAATGAGTTGCTCCCTTTGAATAAAAAGATAAAGACTATTGCGGTTATTGGTCCGAATGCTGATAATATATACAATATGCTGGGAGATTATACGGCACCTCAAAGTGAGTCTTCGGTAGTTACGGTATTGGATGGTATCCGTCAGAAAGTTTCCAATGATACACATATTATATATGCTAAAGGGTGTGCTGTGCGTGATTCTTCTAAATCGGGTTTTCAGGAAGCAATAGAAGCAGCCCGGCAGTCGGATGTGGTTGTAATGGTGATGGGTGGTTCCAGTGCCCGTGATTTTTCTTCAAAGTATGAAGAAACGGGTGCAGCAAAAGTCTCTGATAGTCATATCAGTGATATGGAGAGTGGAGAGGGCTATGACCGTTCTACTCTTGAGTTGCTGGGAAGACAGCGGGAACTGATACGAGAAGTGGGAAAATTAAATAAACCTATTGTATTGGTATTGATTAAAGGGCGCCCCTTATTACTGGAAGGTATTGAAGCAGAAGTCGATGCTATCGTTGACGCCTGGTATCCGGGTATGCAAGGAGGAAATGCAGTTGCCGATGTATTGTTCGGTGATTATAATCCAGCCGGGCGCTTGACTATTTCAGTACCACGCTCTGTGGGACAGCTTCCGGTATATTATAATACAAAACGGAAAGGAAACCGCAGTAAATACATAGAAGAAGAGGGTACACCTCGCTATCCTTTTGGTTATGGACTCAGCTATACATCTTTCAATTATTCGGACTTGAAGGCGGAGGTTGTAGAAGCAGAAGATAGCTGCCTGGTAAATATTTCAGTGAAGGTACGGAATGAAGGCTCACGGGATGGAGATGAGGTCGTTCAACTTTATCTTCGTGATGAAGTGGCCAGCTTTACTACTCCTTTTAAGCAGTTATGTGGATTTCAACGGATACATTTGAAAGTTGGTGAGACAAAGGAAATAACATTCCGGTTAGATAAGAAATCACTGGCACTCTATATGCAAAATGAAGAGTGGGCTGTAGAACCCGGTCGTTTTACATTGATGCTTGGTGGTTCTTCTGAACAAATTTATCAGCAAAAAGAAATTGAGATAACCAAAAGATATACTTTTAAAATGTAAATATCATGAGTAAATCAAGAGATAGAGTGCTCCAGGCACTGAATCATCAGAATACTGATTATGTTCCGGTAGATTTTGGTTCTACTGCAGTGACAGGTATTCATTGCCGTATTGTAGAAGCTTTACGAAATCATTATGGATTGGAGTCTAAGCCTGTGAAAATAGTGGATGCTTTTCAAATGTTGGGTGAAGTTGATGAGGAACTTGCAGAACTGTTGGGAGTAGATTGTATAGGTATTGGTGGATCGAAGGATATATTTGATCTGGATACCACACAACTTCATGAACAGGTCACTCCGTGGGGGCAGCGTGTATTAGTTCCTTTGAGTATGGATCTTACGCCGGATAGCCAGGGAGATGTTTATGTTTATGCCGGTGGTGATAAAACATATCCTCCCAGTGCTGTGATGCCCAAAGGATGTTATTTTATCAATGCCATTGAAAGACAGCAACCTATTGATGAAGAAAAATTGAATCCCGAAGATAATGTTGAAGAGTTTACATTGTTGACGGATGCTGACCTTGCTTACTATAAAGAACTAGTGGATAAGGTGTCTGGTTCAGGAAAAGCCGTAGTTGCCAGTTTCGGAGGGACGGCTTTAGGGGATGTAGCATTTGTTCCGGGTATGGGATTGAAAGAACCGAAAGGTATCCGTAGTGTCGTAGAATGGTATATGTCGACAGCTATGCGTCAGGATTATCTCCATCAGGTATTTGAGAAAGAGATTGATATCGCGATAGCCAACTATGAAAAACTTTGGAATATATTGGGAGATAAAATCGATGTTGTACTGACTTGTGGAACTGATTTCGGTTCTCAGGAATCTCAGTTCTGCTCTCTTGATACGTTCAAAGAACTTTGGTTGCCTCATTATCGTCGTATGAATGACTGGATACATCAGCATACTACATGGAAAGTTTTCAAACATTCATGTGGGGCTATTATTCCTATCCTTCCGGGTTTGATAGAGGCGGGGTTCGATATTATCAATCCGGTACAGATTAATGCCAAAGATATGGATTCACATAGGCTGAAGGAAGAGTTTGGTTCTCAACTCACTTTTTGGGGTGGGGGAATCGATACGCAACAAATATTGCCCTTTGGTACTCCCGATGAAATCCGTCGTCATGTGATAGGACAGTGTGAGATCCTGGGGCGTGATGGAGGTTTTATTTTTAATGCAGTGCATAATATACAGGCTAATGTTCCGATTGAAAATGTAGTTGCTTTATTTGATACTTTGAAAAGTCTTAGAAATTAATAACCTAAATATAGAAAAGTAATGATGAATAATCTGAATGAATTATATGATGCAATTTTGGTAGGTAAACTGGAAGATGCAGTAAAAGTAACCAAAATAGCAGTTGAAGAAGGAATGACTCCTCATGAAATTATAAACCAATACATGATTAAAGCGATGGAGGAAATCGGAAGTCGTTTTGAGGCTGGTAAAGTTTTTGTTCCGAATCTTCTGATGAGTGCCCGTGCCATGCGTGGTGCTTTGGATGTCCTGAAACCTTTGATGCAGGGACAAGTCGATTCTTATATTGGTAAGATTGTGATAGGTACTGTAAAAGGAGATCTGCATGATATCGGTAAGAATCTTGTAGCTTCCATGTTTGAAGGGTGTGGCTTTGAAGTTATTAATCTGGGAGTTGATGTGTCGAGTGATAAATTTATCAGTGCTGCTCTGGAGAATAAGGCGGATATTATTTGTATGTCGGCTCTACTTACCACGACCATGAACTATATGAAGGAAGTAGTTGCAGCCGTTGAAGCTTCCGAATTGAAAGGAAAGGTGAAGATTATGGTTGGAGGAGCTCCTGTGAATGATGCTTTTGCAAAAGCAATAGGTGCCGATGCATATACCAGTAATGCCAACGCTGCTGTTGTAATGGCCAAGAAACTCATTGCTGCAAATTAATTTTTGAAAAGAATCTTATGATGAATAGGGAGATTTATCAATACGAGCTACCTTGGAATGCACTTCAACTTAATTCGGAAGATATTTATCTTTCAATGGGAGTTGGTTATGTCCCGGATGAAGAGATGCTAAAGCAACTTGATCTTTTGAAAAAAGAGATTGCTGTTCGATGTCGTCCACGTTGCCTTTATGCTTTTTTTGAAGCCAGCCCGGCAACTAAAAATCATATAGGCATAGATGGTATGGAGCTACATACCGGTGCAGTTATTACTCCCTATTTGTTGGATGCTGACCGATATGTACTGTTTATAGCTACTGCTGGACAGGAGTTCGAACAGTTCCAGCATGAAGTAAAATCTTCCGGTGATATTTTGCAGGAGTTTTTGCTTGATTCCTTGGGCTCTGCAATTGCGGAGGCAGTTGTACGCGAAGTGTGTAGTAAAGTTGAAAACTATGTTTTGCCACTGGGATATGGTGTAAGTCATCCGTATAGTCCGGGATATTGCGGTTGGCATGTGACACAGCAAAAGTTTTTATTTTCTTTACTGCCGGAACAACCTTGTGGAGTTCGTTTGAGTGAGTCCTCTCTAATGTCTCCCATTAAATCGGTAAGTGGAGTAATTGCTGTAGGTGAGAGAATCGTGAAACGTAAATATGGCTGTGAGCTTTGTGGCAAAGCAGACTGCTATAAGAATAGAAACAAATTAAAAAAGTGATTACCATGAATATATCAAAATGGATTGAAGATATAATTACTTCTGATAAAAGTTTGTCTATGCCTATCATGACTCATCCGGGTATTGAATTATTAGGTAAGAAAGTACTGGATGCCGTGACTGATGGTGAAGTTCATTTCCAAGCTATTCATGCTTTGAATGAGCGCTTTCCCCAGGCTATGGCATGTACTGCCATTATGGACCTGACTGTAGAAGCTGAAGCTTTCGGGAGTCAACTCTGTATGAGTGAACATGAGGTTCCTACGGTTACAGGCCGTTTGTTGACCTCATTTGAAGAGGTGAACGCATTACAGATTCCTTCTTTGGATAGTGCCAGAGTTCCCCAGTATCTGAAGGCGAATGCTATGGCTGCTGCCGGAATAAATAAACCTGTCTTTGCCGGTTGTATAGGTCCTTATTCACTTGCCGGACGGTTGTTTGATATGACTGAAATAATGATGGCGATATATACTGAACCTCAGACTGCTACTTTATTACTTGAAAAATGCACGGAATTCCTTCTTAGTTATTGTCAGGCAATAAAGGCAACAGGAGTGGCCGGAGTCGTAATGGCAGAGCCAGCGGCGGGATTACTTTCTGATGAAGATTGTTTTCAGTATTCTTCATTATATGTAAAGCAGATCATTGAAGAGGTACAAGATGATTCGTTTGCAGTGATTCTTCATAACTGTGGTAATACAGGACATTGTACTCCTGCCATGTTGAAAACCGGTGCTAAAGGATATCATTTTGGAAATAAGGCTGATATGGTAGAAGCGCTGAAAGTTTGTCCTGCAGATGTATTGGTTATGGGTAATCTGGATCCGGTTGGTATTTTCAAGATGGCCTCGCCGGAAGTAGTTGTCCGTCAGACAGAGGAGCTTCTGAATCGCACATCTTCATATCCGAATTTTGTAATTTCAAGTGGTTGTGATACCCCTCCGGAAGTTCCATTTGCCAATATTGAAGCTTTTTATCAGGCAGTGGAGAGATATAATAATGAGTGTGGCAGATAAAGACAAAAAAGAGATAAAATTGTATCAGTTTATCCGTTTACAGTCAGCTATCTTTGTCGTGTAAAATAAATGGGAACCTAAATAGAATAAAAATGAATAAGCTTAAAGGGATTGCGTTAACATTGGCCACTACTGCTCTTGTAGCATGTGGACCGGGTCAGAAACAGTCAAATTTTAGTTCGTCTTCTATGCGTACAACAGAAACGGAGAATTTACTTGCTAACCTTAAAAAAGTATCATCTAAAGGGATTATGTTCGGACATCATGATGATACTAACTATGGTATAGGCTGGGATGGTGAAGAGGGACGCTCCGACGTAAAAAGCGTGTGCGGAGATTATCCCGCTGTTATCAGTTTCGATCTGGGACATATAGAACTGGGTGATACAGTGAGTCTGGATAATGTTCCGTTCAGTAAGATTCGTCAAGAAATACTGAACCAATATAAAAGAGGAGGAATGTCTTCTTTGAGCTGGCACTTACGTAATCCTCTGACAGGCGGAGACTCATGGGATGTATCAGATACAACAGTGGTGAAGTCTGTTCTTTCTGGAGGAAGTAATCATGAGAAATTCACCGGCTGGGTAAGTAAAGTTTCTGCCTTTATTAATTCTCTGCAGACAGAGGATGGAGTAAAAGTCCCCGTACTTTTCCGACCGTGGCACGAGCATACAGGTAGCTGGTTCTGGTGGGGTGAGAAGCTCTGTACTCCCGAAGAATATAAAGCACTTTGGCAAATGACGGTGGATATTCTTCGTGAAGATGGTGTGAATAATGCTCTTTATGCTTACTCCCCCGGTTCCGAGCCACAAGATACTGTACAATACCTGAATCGTTATCCGGGAGATGAACTGGTTGATGTAATCGGCTTCGATACTTATCAATTTGATCGTGATAGTTATATTGCTAATCTTGAAAAATCGCTTGCCATTATAGATAGTATCGGTAAAGCACACAATAAAGTAATTGCTATCACTGAAACCGGATATGAGGGTATTCCCGATTCGAAATGGTGGACCGGAACTTTGCTACCTGCCATTGAGAAATATCCGATAGCTTATGTGTTGGTATGGCGCAATGCCCGCGAGCGTGTTACTCATTTCTATGCCCCTTATCCGGGACAGATTTCAACTGATGACTTTGTAGAATTCTATAAGCATCCTAAAACCTTGTTTGCGGCAGATGTAAACTCTTTATATAAATAAGAAAAAATATCAATATGGAAACTTTTAGTGATAAGGTAAAGAGACTCTTTCAGGAACACGAAGAGCTGATAACAAGAAAGAATGAGCCGGTAGAGGGTGGAAACGGTATTTTCACACGTTACAAATATCCGGTAGTGACGGCGGCACATGCACCTGTCTTTTGGCGATATGATTTGAATGAAGATTCCAACCCTTATCTGATGGAGCGTATTGGCATTAATGCAACCCTTAATTCAGGTGCTATAAAGTGGAATGGTAAATACTTGATGATGATACGTGTGGAAGGTGCCGACCGGAAATCATTTTTTGCGATTGCGGAAAGTCCGAATGGAATCGATAATTTCCGCTTTTGGGATTATCCCGTAACTATGCCTGAGGACTTGATTCCGGCTACCAATATTTATGACATGCGTCTCACAGCCCATGAAGATGGCTGGATTTATGGTATCTTCTGCGCCGAACGCCATGATGATAATGCACCTTTGGGTGATTTATCTTCAGCTACTGCTACGGCCGGCATTGCCCGTACAAAAGATTTGAAGAATTGGGAGCGCTTGCCAGATCTGAAATCCAAAAGCCAGCAACGTAATGTTGTGCTTCATCCGGAATTTGTAGATGGTAAATATGCTCTCTATACTCGTCCGCAAGATGGATTTATCAATGCCGGAAGCGGTGGCGGTATTGGTTGGGCTTTGGTGGACGACATGACCCATGCAGAAGTGAAAGAGGAAAAGATTATAGATTACCGCTATTACCATACTATTAAGGAAGTGAAGAATGGCGAAGGACCTCATCCGGTAAAAACGTCGAAAGGTTGGTTGCATCTTGCTCATGGGGTACGTGCTTGTGCTGCCGGATTACGTTATGTACTTTATATGTATATGACTGCCTTGGATGATCCGACAAAACTTATTGCCGCTCCCGGTGGTTACTTCATGGCACCTGTGGGAGAAGAGCGGATCGGTGATGTAAGTAACGTACTTTTTGCTAACGGTTGGATTGCCGATGAAGATGGTAAGGTGCTTATCTATTATGCTTCTTCGGATACACGGATGCATGTGGCTACTTCCACAGTGGATAAGTTGGTCGATTACTGTATGAACACGCCGGCTGACGGTTTGTCTTCTTTCGCCTCCGTAGAGACTCTGAAGAAACTCATTGATAAGAATCTGAAGATATGGCGACACTAAAAGAGAAAATAGGTTACGGTTTTGGTGATATGTCTTCCTCTATGTTTTGGAAGATATTCTCCTACTATCTGCCCATATTTTATTCAAATATATATGGTTTGAGTTTAGCAGATACTGGGGTTTTGTTGTTGGCGACACGCATCTGGGATGCTGTATCTGATCCGATGATGGGAGTGATAGCAGACAGGACACAAACCCGTTGGGGAAAATACCGTCCTTATTTACTGTGGATTTCTCTTCCGTTTGCTGTTTGCGGTGTGTTGCTGTTCACAACTCCTGACTTTGGCGCAACGGGTAAACTTGTCTGGGCATATATCACTTATATGCTGATGATGACGGTTTATACAGCTATCAATGTTCCATACGGAGCTATGTTGGGGGTAATGACGGATGATTCGGACACGAAGACTGTTTTTTCTTCTTACCGGATGTTCTTTGCCTATGGTGGTAGTTTTATTGCTTTGTTTGCCTGGGAACCGTTATGTGCTTGGTTTAAGGAAATGACGGGTTCGCTGACCGTAAGTTGGCAGTATTCCATGATTGTGATTGCTGTATTCTGTTTCGTTATATTCTTGCTTTGTTTCAGTATGACGCGGGAATACATAAAGAGTGTCTCTACGGTCTCTATCGGCAAAGATATTAAATCATTACTCGCTAATATTCCTTGGTGGCTGCTTATCGGTGCGGCATTGTGCTCTAATTTATTCAGCACGGTGCGTGGTGCTACAGCTGCCTACTTTTTCAAAGATTATATAGGTGATGGCATATTCTTAAGTTTGGGTGACTTTTCACTCTTGTTTTATGCCGGATTGTTTCTGAGTGTCGGAGAAGTTTCAAATATGATTGGAGTTGTATTAGCAGTTCCCCTTTCCCGTTCATTAGGTAAGAAATCCACTTATATTTCGACTATGGGTGCTTTGGCAGTATTAAGTATTTTGTTCTTTTACCTGCCTTGTACGCCATTAGGTTTTTGGTTGATGCTGGTTATGCAAGTCGTCATATCTGTTTGCACAGGTATTGTATCTCCGTTGGTATGGAGTATGTATGCGGATGTTTCGGATTATGCTGAACTGAAAGACGGAACGGCTTCAACAGGACTCATTTTCTCCTCTTCGTCTATGGCACAGAAGTTTGGCGGTGCGTTTGGTGGTGCTGCCGTCATGTGGATTCTGGCTGCATTCGGTTACAATACAGCGGAGGGAGCAGCACAGACAGAAGAAGCATTGACCGGACTGAATTTGTTGATGAGTTGGATACCGGCTGCCGTGGCTGTTTTGGCTATGATAGTCGTATACTTTTATCCATTGACGACGAAACGCGTTGAGGAGGTCGATGAAAAACTGAAGAAGATACGGGCTGCCAGTTATGAGTGACGGGAAATAATCGGTATTTGTAAATGATTAAATTGCAAATTGAATGATGGACATCAAGAGTATAAGAAAAGAAATGGAAGCAGAGTTGGTAGACAACATCCTTCCGTTTTGGATGAACAGAATGAAAGATGAAGTGAACGGAGGCTTTTATGGCCGTATCACGGGAACAGGCGTCCTGATGCCGGAAGCAGAGAAAGGGGCCATTTTGAATGCACGTATTCTCTGGACATTTTCGGCTGCTTACCGCCTGTTAAGAAATGAAGAATATCTGACTATAGCAACCCGCGCCAAGCGAATCATCATTGATCGTTTTTATGATAAAGAATTTGGTGGTATCTATTGGTCACTTGATTATAAAGGGAATCCGTTGGATACTAAAAAACAAATATATGCCATCGGATTTGTAATTTATGGCTTAAGTGAATATCACCGTGCTACAGGTGATAAGGAAGCCTTGGATTATGCTATCCGCCTGTTTGAAGATATTGAAAGGTATAGTTTCGATTCCGTAAAGAATGGGTATTGTGAAGCTTTTACCCGGGGATGGAGTGAACTTGCCGATATGCGTCTGAGCGATAAAGATGAGAATGAATGTAAAACCATGAATACTCATCTGCATATTCTGGAGCCTTATACTAATCTTTATCGTGTATGGAAAAATGATTCGCTGAAAAGTCAGCTCCGTAACCTGATAGAGATTTTTATCGATAAGATATTGAATGCTGAGACCGGACACCTGGAGCTTTTCTTTGATGAAAACTGGAACAGTAAATATCGCATTGTTTCCTATGGACATGACATTGAAGCTTCCTGGCTGATTCATGAAGCAGCGCTGGTGCTGGGAGATGAGGCTCTGTTGGAAAAGGTGGAACCATTGGTTGAGTTTATAGCTGCCGCTGCCGATGAAGGCCTGACACCTGACGGGGCTATGGTTTATGAAACTTTTCTTACGAAGCAAAGGACGGATACAGACCGTCACTGGTGGGTACAGGCTGAAAATGTAGTAGGACACATCAACCTTTACCAATACTTTGATGATGAGGTAGCTTTACAGAAAGCTTTCCGTTGCTGGGAATTTATCAAGAAGAATCTGATAGACCCCCAGAATGGTGAATGGTACTGGAGTATACGTGCAGATGGTACGGTAAATACCGGCGATGATAAAGCGGGTTTTTGGAAATGCCCGTACCATAATGGACGTATGTGTATGGAAATAATGGAACGCTTTTCATAGAGATCTTCCTCTAACAAGCTTTTCCGAAGTACTCCGGTTTCAGTAACTTTTCATCGAGCAACCGGAGTACTTCTGCTTTATCTGTTCCCCTGACCACAATTGATACATCATTCTCGTCGCTTCCGTACGAAATCATTCTCAACGGGATATTCTTCAGTGCATCAATAATCCGGCTTTCCATGGCGATGCACGAAGACTTCATATTACCCACAACCGAAACAATGGACATACGGTCCTCTACCCATATCCGGGCATATCTGTTCAGTTCACGCAGAATACGGGACAGGAACTCCTTGTTATCCGTCACAATCGATATATTATCATTGGATGAAGTCAGCAGGCAGGGATTTGTCCGGTATTTGGCAAAGATTTCCATAATCTTACTGATAAACAGATAAGGTCGTAGTGTATGGTTTGACTCAAGGCGAATATAAACCACTGAGTCCTTTGCTGCAACAGCTTTTACAGCTTCCCCATTTTGCAAATTATCGGAGATGTAAGTTCCTTCCGCCGTCGGATTCATCGGATTGAGCAGATGAATAGGAACGTTTCCTTTCCATGCTGTAGCAAGACAGAACGGATGCAGAATTTGCGGATTGAAATAGATCAGACGTTCTGCCTCGCTGAAGCTGAGGTTCCGGATTGTACCAGCGTCCTTTATGACCAATGTGTCGTTGTTGCGTATGGCAAAGTTTGTCCATAGCTTTATCTCTTTTGCATGCAAGGCCACGCCAATGAGGGCCGCCGTATAATCGCTGCCGCCTTGTTTCAGGTAATCGGTTTCGCCAAAAGTATTTTTACAGATACTTCCCTGGGTGATAAACAGGTGAGTGCCAGGGTAGAGTTTCAGCTGCTTATCCAGTTTTTGCTCTATGTATTCGATATCCACTTCCCGGTTTGTACCTACGCGTATGAAGTCGAATGCACAAAGCATGGCATTATCGACTTTCTGTTCCTGAAGATAAAGACTCATTAATGTACTGGTGAGTAGTTCTCCTTGTGCCAGAATATCTTTTTCGTCGGTTGAGGTAAAGGGTTCCAGGCAATACTTCCAGATAGCCTGGAAACTATCGAGTATGCACCGGATGGCCTGATGCTTGATTTCATCATCCGTGAGGAGCTCATTGGCGAAGTCAATGAAGTAGAATTCCAGCCGGGTGATCTTCTCGTGCGCCTCCTCAGTATTACGGTTGAAGAAGCAGGCGGCTATTTCGTCCAGGTGTTTAGTGACATCCTCTGCTGCCGATAGTATTGCTATCGTAGGCTGGTTGTTCATAATCAGTTTGGCAACATGTTGCATTCCTTCTACGGATGCTGTTGAATTTCCATTGAATTTGCAGATTTCCATATTCTTCATTTTTTTAGTTATTTATTGAATGATGCTTACCGGAAGTTTATTTTTCCTTTCCATTTCAGGGTGATTTTATCAAAATGGAAGAGATTTGTCCGTAAGGTGTGGAGGTTGTCTGAATCCTTATCTCCTTGTATATATGGAGTTAAGCTATAAAGGAGATTCAGTTGCTTTCCGTTCCTCTATTATAAAAGTTCAAAAGATGTGCCGCTCGTATTCCGGAAAAGTTTTATATTTGCACACCCTGTTTTTACCATTATCAGTTTAAACACTTATCCGAATAAGATATGAGTAAGATTTTAATCGTTGATGACGAGGTACAAATCCGTACCCTTTTGGCGCGTATGATGGAATTAGAAGGATATGAAGTTTGTCAGGCTGGTGATTGCAGGGCTGCCCTACGACAACTGGAACTCCAAACCCCCGACGTAGCTTTGTGTGATGTTTTCCTGCCCGATGGAAATGGGGTGGATCTGGTGCTGTCCATCAAAAAGGCGGCTCCCAATGTGGAAGTCATTCTCCTGACGGCTCATGGCAATATTCCCGATGGCGTACAAGCCATCAAGAACGGAGCTTTCGACTATATCACAAAGGGAGATGACAATAATAAGATAATTCCCCTCATCAGCCGTGCCATGGAGAAAGCGCGGATGAATGTCCGTTTGGAAAAGCTTGAAAAGAAAGTGGGACAGACGTATTCGTTCGAGTCCATTCTGGGAGAATCCAAATCACTGAAAGAAGCGGTATTGCTTGCACGGAAGGTTGCGGTGACCGATGTTCCCGTGTTACTGACGGGAGAAACGGGAACGGGTAAGGAGGTATTTGCCCAAGCCATTCATTATAATAGTAAGCGGGCAAAGCAGAACTTTGTGGCTGTGAACTGTTCCTCGTTCAGTAAGGAGCTGCTGGAAAGTGAGATGTTCGGGCATAAGGCAGGTTCGTTTACGGGAGCGTTGAAAGATAAGAAGGGTTTGTTTGAGGAGGCGAACCATGGCACTATCTTTCTGGATGAGATCGGTGAGATGGCTTTTGAACTGCAAGCCAAGTTGTTGCGTATCCTCGAAACAGGAGAATATATCAAGATAGGCGATACGAAACCGACACGCGTCAATGTGCGTATTATTGCGGCAACCAACCGTAATCTGCCGGAAGAGATAGCCAAAGGGCGTTTCCGTGAAGACCTCTTCTATCGGCTTGGCGTATTCCAAGTACACCTGCCGCCGCTGCGCGAGCGTACGGGAGATATCCGCCTGCTGGCAAAGGCGTTTATACGGAACTTCTCAGCACAACTGTCGCGTGCCATTAATGAGATTACTCCCGAATTTCTCAGTACACTGGAACAACAACCCTGGAAAGGGAATATCCGCGAGTTGCGTAATGTGATAGAGCGCAGCCTCATCGTTTGCGAAGGTGATCGTCTGGATATTGCAGATTTACCGTTGGAGATTCAGAATGCCCATTACGAGCAATCGGACGACGGCATGCCCGGCTGCTTTGAGCTTTCGGCTATGGAACGCCGTCACATTGCCCGTGTACTAGAATATACGAAAGGGAATAAGACAGAAGCGGCACGACTGTTGAAAATCGGCTTGACAACGCTGTACAGGAAGATAGAGGAATATAAGATTTAGGCTTGCATTTCGGGGCATGCCGAGACGGGCTTTTCGGAAAAACATTGCTATCTTTGTATTGTTTAACAAGAAAGAGATAAGATACTATATTATAAACGAATAGGAGGAAAAGCTATATATCACTCAATATGCCTTAATCTCAGTCTGATTTGGGTATCTATGAAGTATAGTTTATTATCTATTCCATAAAGAACATTATTAGGAACAGCATCAAAAACTTCATATTCTTCATTATGGTATTCATCTTCATAGTCCATCTCAAAGCCTAATGCTTCCATGTAATCTGCTATTTCTTCTTCCGTAGCTTCTCGCTTTGCCCTAACATAAGGCTGAACTAATACAGCACAAAACTCATGCATACTATTATAGGCAAAACCTACTAAAGTGTAAGCTACATTGTAGAAGAAATGGTTATGTGCTTCTATTCGGATGAAGAAGTTGGTAAGGTCATCACCTGCATATTCAAAGTTATTCAATTTGAATACAATATCTTCATTACCGGTGAAAACTTCATTCTCCCCGCCTTTATTGAGGTAAGATAAAGAAAGAGTATTAAAGTCGATCCATAAGTTGTTAAGAGTGGCAAACTCTTTCAGCTTTTCAATTTACCCTCTCTTATATCCCTCTGGCGGTTCAGCATTTCCTGTTGCTTCTTTTTCTCTTCTAACGAGATGGGCTGCTTCTGCCAAGAGGTTATCGACTTCAAGGTGCTTTCTATCCATTGCTTATGAAATTCATTAATATAGGTTCTTTCCATGCTTTAACACGTTTTATGTGGCTGATGCAAATGTAGTAAATCTATCGGAGAAACCATAGAAAAAGCATTGGCTAAAAATAAATACAGTTGATTTATCTGTCTCTGTAGACCTGTTATCCTTTATCAACTTAACCATTAAAATCCCCTTCCAGCAGCACTAATCTACTGTCCGAAAGGGATTTCTGTCTTCCTGCCTTTGTGCGTGCTGTCTATCCTAGCGGGTTCTCTTCTAAATTGCCATCGCCGTCCGGGTTGGTTTTTGGGGTTCTGCCGTTTTCTGTTTTGATAGGGCACTCTTTCATTTTGGAAGGGTGGGGCGGAGGCGGATTGGCTGTAATGGAATTGTCAGCTTATTGTAAATCAGATTATTAAGGCTCTTCTCGCGCTTTTGGCACGTCTTTGGCATTGTTGTGGCAAACAAAGTAATAGTATTAATCTGATAAAAGGTAAAAGACATGGGAATAACGATTTCATTTATTTTCTGCCTCGCGAGCGGGTTGCTCGCTTTCGGGCTGTTCTGGAAATGTGTGGATTGGTTTGAAAAGATTTAAGAAGGAGAGAAAGATTATGTATATAACATTATTTGTATTGGGTATTGCGGTTTTCGGGTATTTGATGTATGTACTTGTGAGACCGGAAAAGTTTTAGGCAATTGACAATTGATCATTGACAATTAAGGTATCATTTTATTAATGAATTAGAGAAATGAACACAGAGATTTTAGGTGTAATCTTGCAGATAGTCCTGATGGTGGCGTTGGCTTATCCGTTGGGAAAGTATATTGCAAAAGTCTATAAAGGACAAAAGACATGGTCGGACTTCATGAAGCCGATTGAGAGACTTATTTTTAAAGTGTGTGGCATCAACCCCACCGAAGAGATGAACTGGAAACAGTTTCTGAAAGCGCTTCTGATATTAAACGCTTTCTGGTTTGTGTGGGGCATGGTGCTGCTGGTTACTCAACACTGGTTGCCTCTGAATCCCGACGGTAACGGGCCGCAGACACCGGACCAAGCATTCAACACCTGCATCAGCTTCATGGTGAACTGTAACTTGCAGCATTATTCCGGTGAAAGCGGGCTGACTTACTTCACGCAGTTATTTGTCATCATGCTGTTCCAGTTTATTACGGCGGCAACGGGTATGGCGGCTATGGCAGGTATCATGAAGTCCATTTCCGTGAAGACAACGAAGACAATAGGTAACTTCTGGAACTTCCTTGTATTGAGTAGTACACGTATCCTGTTGCCACTTTCGCTGATTGTGGGTTTCATCCTTATTATAGAAGGTACTCCGATGAGCTTTGACGGAAAGATGGAGGTGACCACGCTCGAAGGACAGGAACAGATGGTTTCACAAGGCCCTGCGGCTGCCATCGTGCCCATCAAGCAACTGGGTACCAATGGCGGCGGTTATTTCGGTGTAAACTCTTCGCATCCGTTGGAGAATCCTACGTATCTGTCCAATATGGTGGAATGTTGGTCTATCCTTATCATCCCGATGGCAATGGTTTTCGCACTCGGTTTCTATTCCAATCGTAAGAAACTGGCTTATAGTATATTCGGTGTAATGCTCTTTGCCTATCTGGCGGGTGTCGGTATCAATGTCTATCAGGAGATGAACGGTAACCCGCGTATTGACGAACTGGGTATTGCACAGGATGGCGGAGCGATGGAGGGAAAAGAGGTGCGGCTTGGTGCGGCTGCAACAGCCTTGTGGAGTATTACGACCACCGTCACTTCCAACGGTTCGGTGAATGGTATGCACGACTCTACGATGCCGCTCAGCGGACTGATGGAGATGCTGAATATGCAGATTAACACTTGGTTCGGTGGTGTCGGGGTAGGTTGGATGAACTACTATACATTTATAATTATAGCCGTGTTTATCAGCGGACTAATGGTAGGGCGTACACCGGAGTTCCTCGGTAAGAAGGTGGAAGCACGCGAAATGAAGATTGCGACCGTTGTGGCGTTGCTTCATCCGTTTGTGATTCTGGTAGGAACGGCTCTGTCCACGTATCTGTTTGCTCATCATCCCGACTTTGTGGCGAGCGAGGGCGGTTGGCTGAATAATCCGGGTTTCCACGGGCTGAGCGAGCAATTGTATGAGTTTACTTCGTGTGCAGCTAATAACGGGTCCGGTTTCGAGGGACTGGGAGATAATACTTATTTCTGGAACTATGCTTGTGGTTGGGTGCTTATCCTGAGTCGATTTATTCCGATTATCGGTCAGGTGGCCATTGCGGGACTGCTGGCGCAGAAGAAGTTCATCCCGGAAAGTGCCGGTACGCTGAAGACGGATACGGTGACATTTGCTGTGATGATTTTCGCGGTTATCTTCATTGTAGCTGCCCTGTCATTCTTCCCGGTGCATGCGTTGAGTACGATTGCTGAACATTTTAGTTTGTAAGTAGTAGAAAAAGAAAGATATGAAAGATAAGAAATCAGCTTCTTTGTTTCAAAAGGAGCAAGTTATGGAAAGCTTGAAGCAATCATTCGTGAAGTTGGATCCACGGGTGATGATTAAGAATCCGATTATGTTTACGGTGGAGCTTGTGACGCTGGTGATGCTGGTAGTCTGCATTCTCTCGCTGGGGACTACGGAATATGGAACATTCGGGTACAACTTCCTGGTGTTCGTCGTTCTCTTTGTTACTCTGCTGTTCGCCAACTTCGCTGAGGCCATTGCCGAGGCTCGTGGTAAGGCCCAGGCCGACAGCCTGCGCAAGACGCGTGAGGAGACTCCCGCTAAAATCCTGATTGATGGCAAAGTCTGCAATATCAGTAGCGCACGCCTGAAGAAAGGTGATTACTTTATTTGCGAAGCCGGTGATACGATTCCGGCTGACGGTGAGATTGTAGAAGGATTGGCTTCCATTGATGAAAGTGCCATCACAGGCGAATCTGCCCCGGTAATCCGTGAGGCGGGTGGAGATAAGAGTTCTGTAACCGGTGGTACGAAGGTGCTTTCTGATAAGATAAAGGTATTGGTAACCCAACAACAGGGTGAGAGCTTCCTCGACAAGATGATTGCTCTGGTGGAAGGCGCTACCCGGAAAAAAACACCGAATGAAATAGCGTTGACTATCCTGCTGGCCGGTTTCACACTGGTATTCGTGATTGTTTGCGTCACGCTGATTCCGATGGCGGACTATACAAATATAGATCATCCGGGAACGTACATCTCGATTGCAGCTATTCTCTCCCTGTTTGTCTGCCTGATACCGACGACAATCGGTGGTCTGCTTTCCGCTATCGGCATTGCAGGTATGGACCGTGCGCTTCGTGCCAATGTGATAACGAAATCGGGTAAGGCGGTGGAAACGGCCGGTGATATTGATACGTTGCTGCTGGATAAGACGGGAACTATTACAATCGGTAACCGTAAAGCTACGAAGTTCTATGCAGCTCCCGGTGTGGACGAACGTGATTTTATTGAGGCTTGCCTGCTGTCCTCCATCTCCGATGAAACACCGGAAGGTAAATCAATTATAGAACTGGGACGGGAAACAGGTCGCCGTATGCGTGACCTGAATACTACGGGTGCCCGGATGATTAAGTTCACTGCCGAAACAAAGTGTTCAGGCGTGGATTTGCAAAATGGTACTCAGATACGTAAAGGTGCTTTCGATGCTATCCGCCGGATTGCGGAGAGTGCCGGAAACAGTTTCCCGAAAGAGGTGGAAGATGTGATTGCTGCAATTTCAAGTAACGGCGGTACACCGTTGGTAGTGTGTGTCAACCGGCAGGTGGCTGGCGTTATTGAGTTGCAGGATATCATCAAACCGGGTATTCAGGAACGTTTCGAACGCCTTCGCAAGATGGGAGTGAAGACGGTAATGGTGACCGGAGATAATCCGCTGACGGCAAAGTACATCGCAGAAAAGGCCGGTGTGGATGATTTTATAGCCGAGGCCAAGCCGGAAGACAAGATGGAGTACATCAAGAAGGAACAGCAATCCGGTAAACTGGTGGCAATGATGGGAGACGGTACCAATGATGCTCCGGCATTGGCACAGGCAAATGTGGGCGTTGCTATGAATAGCGGTACGCAGGCTGCAAAGGAAGCCGGTAATATGGTGGACTTGGACAATGATCCTACGAAGCTGATTGAAATTGTGGAAATCGGTAAACAGTTGTTGATGACGCGCGGTACATTGACCACGTTCTCTATAGCAAATGACGTGGCTAAATACTTTGCGATTATTCCCGCTTTGTTTATGGTAGCCATCCCTCAGTTAGCACCGCTGAACGTCATGGGGCTGCATAGTCCTGAGTCAGCCATCCTTTCAGCTATAATCTTTAACGCTATCATTATTCCTATATTGATTCCGTTGGCACTGAAAGGAGTACAGTATAAACCGATTGGTGCCAGTGCATTGCTTCGCCGCAACTTGCTGATTTATGGCTTAGGCGGTGTCATTGCACCCTTTATCGGAATTAAATTAATAGATATGGTGGTCAGTTTATTCTTTTAGGGGCGAGGCGCCCCGGTCGGGTTTCCTTTCGGAAGAAGGCCTGATAATAACAAACTAATAAATAACAAGATAATGAAAACTTTATTGAAATCTCTCAAAATAACACTTGCTTTTTGCGTGTTCTTCTCTGTATTCTATATCCTTATCCTGTGGATATTTGCCCAGGTGGCAGGTCCAAATAAGGGTAATGCGGAAGTAGCGACTCTGGATGGTAAGGTGGTCGGTGCCGCTAATGTAGGACAGATGTTTACAAAAGACATCTACTTCTGGGGACGTCCTTCCCATGCCGGTGACGGTTACGATGCTACCAGTTCTTCCGGTAGCAACAAAGGCCCTACCAACGAAGAATACCTTTCGGAAGTAGAAGCCCGTATCGATACTTTCCTGGTGCACCATCCCTATCTGCAACGCAAGGACGTTCCGGCTGAAATGGTGACAGCCAGTGCTTCGGGGCTTGATCCGGATATCACTCCCGCCAGTGCTTATGTACAGGTGAAACGCGTAGCCCAGGCACGTGGCATGGATGAGGCACAAGTAAAGACTCTCGTAGACAATGCAGTACAGAAACCGCTTCTCGGCCTTTTCGGTACGGAGAAAGTGAATGTGTTGAAACTGAACATTGCACTCGAAGAGACAGGTAAGTAGTTAAGCTACAAGCTACAAGCTACAAGTTACAAGTTACAAGTTGCTGCGCTATACTTGTGGGCGAATAATTATTCGCCCGGCTATCATGCCGAAAGGTACTCGTCACTTGTAGCTTGTAGCTCGTAGCTTGCATCTCACAGAGAGGCGGACAGGCTCCGTTCATATTTTGCCATGGTGATGTCTAAAAACAGGGTGAACGGAGACACGCCTCTCTCTTTTTAAGAGATTGTATTTTAAAGATTGAATGAATTATGAAACAAGTAAAAAGAACGTTTTTTGTAATAGCAGCCATTGTTGCTGCATGTTTTTTCAGGACAAATGATGTGAAGGCACAGGAATTTACCGTGCAGGGTGATTTAGTAAGCTCTTACGTCTGGCGCGGCGTATATCAGACGGGAGCCAGCTTCCAACCTACACTGGGTTTCGGCATCGGCGGCTTCTCTCTGACTGCGTGGGGTTCCACGGACTTCGACGGTTATAAATCTACCGAAGGCCAGGCAAACAAGGAGATAGACCTGACGGCAGCTTACGCATTCGGCGAGTCCGGTCTGTCACTGTCTGTGGCTAGCCTTTGGTGGGCGGGACAGGGTGCCCGTCAGTATTTCAACTTCAAAAGTCATGAGACGGCACATTTCTTTGAAGCTGGTCTGGCCTATACGTTGCCTTGCGAGAAGTTTCCCCTGTCCATAGCTTGGTACACCATGTTTGCCGGTGCCGATAAGAATGAGGAAGGCGCGCAAAACTATTCTTCCTATTGTGAACTGAACTATCCGTTCAGCGTGAAGTCGGTAGGTTTGAATGCAACCGTAGGATTCGTTCCTTATGAAACTTATACGGTAGGATATGGAAACTCCGGTTTTGCCTTTACCAATGTAGCATTGAAAGCTACTACGGCTATCAGGATAACAGACTCGTTTTCATTGCCTATATTTGCACAGGCTATCTGGAATCCTTGTTTGGAAGATACCCACTTAGTCTTTGGCATAACCTTAAAGCCTTAATGTAAGTGACAGAGGTATCTTGTCTCTATGACTTAGCCTATCATCATTGGCATTGATGATAGGCATCATTGGCATTGATGATACCCATCATCGGCATTGATGATAGTCATCATCCGTATTGATGGTACTCATCATCCGTATTGATGATACCCATCATCCGTATTGATGATATGCCAACTCACTTACTAATCCTGGCTAACCCATAATGATAACTACTTAAAGGTATGGACAGAGAACAAAACGTGCAACACTTCCTCGACCTGATAAAGAAATCCCGTCGTGGCAAGTTCAAGATTTACATCGGTATGATAGCCGGTGTGGGCAAGTCTTACCGGATGCTCCAGGAAGCCCACGACCTGCTGGACAACGGCGTAGACGTGCAAATCGGCTACATCGAAACCCACGGACGTGCCGGGACGGAAGCTCTCCTTGCAGGCCTGCCCGTCATCCCCCGCCGCCGGATATTCTACAAAGGCAAGGAACTGGAAGAAATGGATTTGGAGGGTATCATCCGCATCCATCCCGAAATAGTCATCGTGGACGAACTGGCGCATACCAACGTAGAAGGCAGTCGTAACGAAAAGCGTTGGCAGGACGTGATGGACCTTTTGGACGAAGGCATCAACGTGATTTCCGCCGTCAACATCCAGCACATCGAGAGCGTGAACGAAGAAGTGCAAGGTATCTCCGGCATCGAAGTCAAAGAGCGCATCCCCGACAGTGTCCTTCAGGAAGCGGACGAGGTGGTGAACATCGACCTGACTGCCGAAGAACTGATAACCCGTCTGAAAGCCGGCAAGATTTATCGCCCGGAGAAGGTGCAGACGGCACTGACCAACTTCTTCCGGACCGAGAACATCCTCCAACTCCGTGAACTGGCCTTGAAGGAAGTAGCCCTGCGAGTGGAGAAGAAGGTGGAGAACGAAGTCGTCATTTCGAGCGTAGGCGTCCGGCACGAGAAGTTTCTGGCATGCATCAGCAGTCATGAGAAGACGCCACGGCGCATCATCCGTAAGGCGGCACGGCTGGCTACCCGCTACAATACTTCTTTCATTGCCCTGTATGTACAGACGCCCCGCGAGAGTGCCGACCGCATCGACCTGGCAAGCCAGCGTTATCTGCTGAACCACTTCAAACTGGTCACTGAGTTGGATGGTGAAGTCCTTCAGGTACAATCGAAAGATGTATTGGATGCCATCATCCGTACTTGTAAGGAGAGACAGATTACTTCTGTTTGCATGGGCAGTCCTGCTTTCCGCTTTCCGCAATCCTTGTTCATGGTGTTGAAATACAGAAAATTTGTGAGCGAATTGGCGCAAGCAAACATAGATTTGATTATACTTGCATAATATTTAATTCATCAGTGCATTATGAATATTCGTACTAAATTGATACTCAGTGTAGGCATTCTGACCGGTATGATCATTCTGCTGGTTGCTCTCTCCGTAGTGAATCTTCAGATACTGACAGCCACCGAACCGGACAGTCCCGCCGCCATGCCGGGTTTGCAGCGCGCTCTGCTGTGGATTTCCGTTACCGGAGGCGTCTGTATTCTTGCCAGTATCGTGTTGTTGGTCTGGTTGCCCCGTTCCATCAGTAAGCCTATTCAGGAACTGACGCACGGCATCTTCGAAATAGCCAATCACAATTACGAGAAACGCCTCGACATGAGCGGGCACGAAGAGTTCAGCGCAGTGGCCGATAGCTTCAACCGCATGGCGGAACGGCTGACGGAATACCGTGCCAGCACACTGAACGATATTCTTGCTGCCAAGAAGTTTCTGGAAGCCATCGTGAACAGTATTCACGAGCCTATCATCGGCTTGAACCGGGAGCATGAAATACTTTTCATCAACAAAGAGGCACTCACCGTGCTTAACTTGAAGCGGGAAGAGGTTATCCGCCATTCCGCCGAAGAACTCTCGCTGAAGAACGACCTGCTCCGCCGTCTGGTGCGCGAACTCATCACTCCCAGTGAAAAGAAGGAACCGCTGAAAATCTATGCGGACAACAAGGAGAGCTATTTTCAGGCGTCCTATATCACGATTATGAACACGGAAACCGATCCGGACGAACCGCAAAACCTGGGTGACGTCATCCTGTTGAAGAATATCACCGAGTTTAAGGAGCTGGACTCTGCCAAGACCACCTTCATCTCCACCATCTCCCACGAACTGAAAACGCCTATTTCTGCCATTCTTATGAGTCTGCAATTGCTGGAAGACAAACGGGTAGGAGCTTTGAACGACGAACAGGAACAACTATCGAAAAGTATTAAAGAGAATGCCGACCGTCTGCTGGGTATTACCGGTGAGCTTCTGAATATGACACAAGTGGAAGCCGGCAAGCTCCAGATGATGCCGAAGATTACGAAGCCTATCGAACTCATTGAGTATGCCATTAAGGCCAATCAGGTGCAGGCTGATAAATTTGGTATTCAGATAGAAGTGGAATATCCCGACGAGAAGATGCCGAAACTGTTTGTGGATAGTGAAAAGATAGCTTGGGTACTGACGAATCTTCTGAGCAACGCCATCCGCTACTCCAAAGAAAACGGGCGTGTGGTGATTGGTGCCAAGCATGAAGACGGAACTATTGAGATGTACGTGCAGGACTTTGGCAAGGGCATCGACCCGCGTTATCATCAAAGTATTTTCGACCGCTATTTCCGTGTGCCGGGTACGAAGGTGCAAGGCAGTGGCCTGGGCTTGTCCATCTCAAAGGACTTTGTGGAGGCTCATGGCGGCACGCTGACGGTGGAAAGTGAATTGGGAAAGGGGAGCAGGTTCGTGATACGGTTGAAGGGGTAGGGGAGAGTGATAAAGTGATAAGGTGATAGAGTGCTTATCACTTTACCACCTTATCACTCTATCACTTCTTCACCTTGTCCCACTTTGGCGGGTTTCCCCCCATCAAATGACGTACAAAGAAATCATACCGTTTATGTTCCCCGAAGTCTTCGCCCATCGTATGGTGTGCGCCAGGGATGACTACCAGTTCAAAATCCTTGTTTGCCTTAATCAAAGCGTTTACTACTTGCATGGTTGAAGCGGGGTCTACATTGTCATCCAGTTCACCGACTACCAGCATTAGGGGGCGGCTCAACAAATGGGCATTCTCTACATTCGATCCTTCCTTATATTGATCTCCCACGGGATATCCCAGCCAGAGTTCGTTCCACCAGATTTTATCCATGCGGTTGTCGTGGCAGCCACAGGCGGAATAAGCGGCTTTGTAGAATTCGGGATGCAGCAGCACGGCAGTGGTGGACTCCTGACCTCCGGCGGAACAGCCGTAGATGCCTACGCGGTCCATATCCATATACGGATACTTCTCTCCGGCAGCTTTTATCCAAGCGATGTGATCGGGAAGTCCTGCATCTTTCAGATTCTTATAACATACATTTTCAAATTCGCGTGAACGGAAAGAAGTTCCCATTCCATCCACCATGACGACGATAAAGCCGAGTTCGGCAAGTGAAGTCATGTACCAATTGTACGGAATGAAAGTCTTGGGTACATATTGGTCGCCGGGACCTTGGTAAATGTATTCGATAACCGGATACTTCCGGTTCGGGTCGAAGTTGGTGGGACGAACAATCAGTCCCCACATATCCGTTTTGCCGTCACGCCCCTTGGCGGTAAATACTTCCGGTGCTTTCCAGCCTTCTGCTTCCAGACGACTGATATCGGCTGTCTCCAGCGGCATCACCACCTTGCCATCTTCGGCACTGCGCAATACGGTAACAGGAGCTTTGTTTACCATAGAGTAAACGTCTACCAGATAATTCATATCTCCCGAGAACCAGGCACGGTGCATTCCTTCTTCCGGAGTAAGGCAAACCAAGTCTTTCCCGTCGAAACCAATGCGGTAATAGCGGATGAGATAAGGGTCCTCACCGGGTTGTACACCATTTGCGGAGAAATAAATCTGTCGGTTGTCCTCGTCTACGCGGAGCACTTCGCGCACATACCATTCGCCGCGGGTTATCTGATGGATGGGCTGTGCGGTAGTGCGGTCATACATGTACAGGTGGTTCCAGTTATCCCGTTCGCTCATCCAGATGATGTGCTTGTTGTCCCTTAGGTCGTGACGGAAACGGCGGGTATAGTTCACGTATTTGTCAGAGGTTTCTTCTATCAGAGGATGCACGACGCCTGTCTCGGCAGAGAGTTCAAGTACACGATATACCTGATGTCCACGCTGATTGTATTCGAAGGTTACGGCACGACTGTCATTGTTCCATTCGGGACCGTATATTTCATACTGCCGATCGAAGAGGTCGGTGCTGGGGATGATGCCTCGTCCTGTTTCAACTTCATAAATGCAAGGTATCTTGAAAGGAAGTTCGTCTCCCGGTTTGGCATATTCCTGCTTGTGCAGCTTCGGTTGGAGTTGATCTGCCGGAGAAGACTCTACATAGTACACATATCGTTTCTCTACCGGGCGGATTTTGCAGGATGCCACCTTCTTGCTGTCCGGAGACCAGCGGATATAAGCTGAGTAATAGTTGCTGAGTGTACCGTCAAGGCTCAACTGCTTTTCTTTTCCCGTGGCAAGTTCCTTCACATATACATTCTGATTTTTGATATAGGCGGTATACTTTCCATCGGGTGAAGTTACGGGAGCGGCTTCTTTTTCGTCATCCCGCTCCATCCAGTGCTTCTGTGGTGCATTACGGTCGGGCAAGCTGCCTTCATTTACCAACTGATTCTTGCGGGTGGTGTACATCCAGCATTGGTTGCCGAATACAAAACGAAGCGTATCTAAGCTCGGATTCACCCGTAACCGTTCCAACTGGATTGCTTCGGGGTTTACTTCTTTGCCGGACGCGTTGCTCAGTGCGCTTGCCAAACGCTTGTGGTCGAACAATTCCTTTCTGCTTTTCTTGTCTGCGTTCACCGATACGTAGATACGGCCTTCGGGCGTATTGCGTACATACCAGAACTGATGTGTGCCTTCTATCCATTGCGGTGTGACGTTGGAGTAGAATACTTTGTTGGCACTGAATTTCTCTCTCAATGCGTAGGCACGGTTATAATCGTCCACCGTGCCTTGTGCGAAAGCCATGCCCCCGCTAAGGAGCATGGCTATCGACAAACCTAATTTACAAACATTCATATCTAACTAACCTTTATTGTACTTCCCATTCATAAACACCTGCTGCATGTTTGTCTGGCAGGGTGATTTCCAGTTTTATTGATTTGGTTTTTACGGGATCAAAGTTTACGGTGTTTCCCGCACCTTTTACAACGCCATATTTGTCGGCACCTGTGACGGGCTGCCACTGGCCTTGCGCATCTTTATAATATATCTTCCAGCTTTTCGGTACACGACAGCCGCCCCAAGGGGCATCATCAAACCAATATACGGTGGAACTTGATACGGCAGCTTCTGCCGGGAATTCATACGTGATCCATTCCGTAGTTCCCTGTTTGGGCCACCAATGGTAGTAGGGCAGGGAACGGTCATTTTCATCTTTCGGAATCAGGCGGTCATTGATGGCCGAGATGGATTTTGCGCGATGGGATGCGTCTATTTTACTTTCCGAAGCCAGTGTGGCAGGCATGGTGGGGCGGGATGCGCTCAGCTCTTGCGGCAACCATACTTCCATAGCTCCCGAACCACGGTGAGCCCATGCGTAGTAAGGTATCAGTGTCAGGCTCACATCGGTAGTGGTCAGGCGACCCTGATCGTCGTAGCCAAGTGTCTGTGCGCCGGTCTTCAATTGGTTGATGCCATACAGGAGATCGGGCTTTTCTACCACTTCAAACTTCGGGTTGCGGTTCATGAATACGCTGAAGATGTCGAAGTTATTATCCGGGAATTCTGCACAGTATACAATCGGTCCGCGTTCTACGGCAATGCGTCCGCGGTCGGCTTCCACTTTATTGTTGGCTTTCACGATACGCGGTTCCATGTCGAAGTGTACTTCCACCTTGTCACCCTTTTTCCAACGGCGGTCGATGCAGAAATAACCATCTTTCAGCTCATTCTGTACGGCTTCTCCGTTTACTTTCACTGTGTACTTCAGACGCTTGCCGTCACTATAGGTATACAGGTCACTGGGAACTACTTGACCCCGAACCCATCCGGGAATACGGACTTTCAGGTTGAACTGTCCGGCGCTGTTCTTGTTGATGCCGATGGTGATGTCGCCGTTCCACGGGTATTGGGTGGTTTGCTCGATAGAAACAGCTTTGCCACCCACTTTCAGGTCGGAAGTATTGGACATGAAGAGGTTAACGTAAACGTCCTTATCCTTCACAGCGTAGATATACCCCGGCAGGGACGGGATGAAACGGCAGATGTTGGACGGGCAGCAGGCACAACCGAACCAGGGCTGGCGTTGATGCTGTCCCATACTTTCCAGCGGGTTGGGGTAGAAGAAGCCACCGCCGTCCAGGGATACACCTGAAATCAGACCATTGTATAAGGTGCGTTCCAGTACATCGTAGTATTTGGATTCACCGTGCAGGAGGAAAAGACGGTAGTTGACGTACACGTTGCCGATGGCAGCACAAGTCTCGCAATAGGCTGACATGTTGGGCAATTCATAATTCTTGCCGAAAGCCTCTCCGGCTGCGGTAGCTCCGATACCGCCGGTGATGTAGTATTTCTTGCCGACGATATTATCCCAGATGCGGTCGATGGCATGGATATAGGCGGTGTCTCCCGTCAGGGCGGCTACGTCGGCCATACCTGCATACATATATGCGGCGCGAACAGCGTGCCCCACAGCCTCATCCTGCTGAATCACCGGTTTATGTGCCTGGCTGTATTCGTCCGTACGGCTGGTATATCCACGCTGGTCGAGGAAGAACTTGGCCTGGTCGAGGTATTTCTTGTCTCCGGTGATCAGATAAAGTTTGGCAAGTGCCATTTCTGCAATCTGATGTCCGGGAACGCGGATTTGCTGTCCTTCGCCTGTACCGATTTCACGGCATACGCAGTCGGCATATCGGATGGCGATATTGAGGAAGTTCTTCTTTCCGGTGGCCTGGTAGTGGGCGATGGCGCCTTCCACCATGTGTCCCAGGTTGTAGAACTCGTGGCTCAGGTCTTCTACCTTTTCCCAACGTTTGCTTCCCGCCCATTCATGGGGATGTTTCGGATTCATGGTGCGGCTGGTGTAGAGGTATCCGTCCGGTTCTTGTGCTGCGGCTACAATTACCAGTACACTGTCAATGTATTTAGCCAGTTTCTTGTCCGGATAAGTCTGTAACAGGTAGCTGGCACCTTCGATGGTTTTGTATACGTCCGTATCGTCGAAAGCCAGTCCGCCTACTTTAATGGTATCACTTGGATGGGCTGCGTTGACGAAGTTCTGATATCTTCCGGTTTCCTCGCATTTGCTGAATGCCAGGGGGATGGTTACCTCTCGGCTCGCGTTGAGGCGTTGTCCCCAGAAGGAGTCGGTTACTTTCACCGAGGTGAAAGGTACGGGATCGATGGGATACCCGTGCGATTGGTTTTTCACTTGCGCCTGGCTGCCTACGGTGGCGGTAACCAGCAGGGTGGTAACTAATACTTTTCTCATGGTTATTATTCGTTTTATGGTATTATTTCTTGATTGGAATATATTCGTCCCATAGTTTCAGTGAATGCAGGTAGCCCGTGAACGGCCAGTTGCGTTCTGCATTCCGCCCCAAAGTTACGTATTGTGATGGTTTTATTAGCAATTGAATGTCTTTTTCGCTAATTAATTTACCATTGATATATACTTGTTCCATGCGGCCGTCGAAACAAATATAGATATGCTGCCATTTGCCGGTCAGCTCTTTCATGTCCTTGTATCCGGCATCTTCGTACCAGCCGTAGTGGTTGATGACACCGCATCGGGGCTCCGTGCCACTGACGAGCATAATCTTTTCCAATTCGTCATGCGAAGTCGTGAAGTCGGCTACACATTCATTTTCGGCAATGGAATCATTCAGTATCCAGGCTTCCAATGTATAGGGGGTGTTGTCCAGCAAGGTTGCAGGCAGGGAGAAGTTGGACTGGAATACCTGATGACCATCAAAGCTGAAACTTTTCTTTCCTTCCACTTCCTTGATGATGGAGGGGGCTTTGTGGGTTTCGAAGTATCCTTCTATTCCATGATTGGAAAGATAATGTACGGTGTCTCCTGCGGCGAAGTCATCGGCGGTGATGCTTACTACCAAGCCACGCTTTTGCTGATCGGCAGCTGGTAAGCGGACGATATCCGTAGTGGTATCATATTCCTGTTCGGCAGGTGCCTGTTTCCAGTTATAGTAGCGCAGATTAGTGATGATTAAGGGTTCGGCTCCACTTTGAAGCGAAATCACGCCGGATGAAAGGGCGGACTCCGCTTCGTAGCTTTGCCATCTACCTAACCTATGAACTAACCCACTAATTGTATGCTCCTTGGAGGGAGAAAGTAACGGGTGACGGTATTCCAGTGTAGTACCCGGTTCGAGAACCAGTGCGTCGCGTCCGTCAATGCGCTTGGTGCGGGCTGATCCTGCTTTTAGGATAAAAGCACCTCCTAACATTCCTTCATTGTTCTGCCATTCGCGACCATTCCAGTCGGCGGCTGTCAGACCGATCCACTGTTGGGGAGCGGAGTCTTCGATACCGGAAAATACCTTGATGTTCCAGATAGCACCACCGAAGCCATTCTTCTGTCCGCCGGTATAAGTGAGGCGCACGAAGCGGGCTTTGGCTTTTCCGAAGTCCACCATCGGACTGCCTGCCAGATGATTGTTTCGCTTGTCGGCAAAGATATTCCAGTGTTTACCGTCTGTTGAAGTTTCAATCAGGTATTGATAGAACTGAGTGCCATATTCAAATTGGGTCCAGATCGTTTGTATCTGCTGGGTGCGTCCCAAGTCTATTTCAAGCCATTCCTGTCCCATGCCGCGCGGGTGCCATAAAGTTCCGTTGTTATCATCTACGGCATATTCGGGACGGAAGGTGTCATCATAAGAGGAAGAGGCACGCACGCTTTTACCAAAGGCAAGGTTGGCTGATTTAACAACGGAGGGGGCCAGTGCACCTACGCCGTCATGAGTAGGGATGATTTTCTGAATCGTCCCGTCTGCATTGAATGACATGCGGTCGATGCAAAGCTGGCGGTGGAAACCACGGTTGGAGTGTGGATTATCGTGGCGGTGATAAATGATATAGTAATCATTGCCTTCCTGGAGGATACTGTGATGTCCGGGACCGTGAATGGTTCCGTCAGCATTGGTTTCGAGGATGCAGCCACCATAGGTGTAAGGCCCCAGAGGCTTGTCTGAGGTGGCGTATTGCACACGGTATGTGTGGTCGTGGCAGGAACCGGAGGAATACATAAAGTAGTAGGTTCCATTGCGTTTGATTACAAAAGGTGCTTCAAAGAAATCGGTGGCTTCGGTATTGGGGATGAGGCGGGTTTCGATAAAACTCTTCAAATCGGGAGCTAATTTTCCGGCACCGCAACCGAAACCTTTGTAAATACCCCAGGTTCCCCAGTACATATAGACTGAACCGTCATCGTCCACAAATGTTTGTCCATCCAGAGTGATGGCATTTGTTACGAAACGGTCGGGGATGAGGACGGCTTCGCTATCGCCTAGGATATTTTTCCACGGGCCACGGGGCGTTTCACTGACTCCGCAATGAATGATACAGGGCTGGCAGTAGAAATAGTAGTACTTTCCATCAGAGTGCTGCATCACATCGGGTGCCCATATCCAGTGGCTGTCGGGCCAGTTCATGGGCATCAGGGTCCAGTTTACGAAGTCCTTGCTGGTCCATACTTGTACAGGGCCGAAGCCTGCACCACTGCCATCGGTAGTGGCGTACATATAATAAGTATCACCAAACTTTTTGATGGTAGGGTCGGCGAAATATCCGGGAATCACGGGATTGCCGGCACCGGGAGTATTGAAAGCGGCCTGTGCAAGGGCGGAAATGGCTCCTATTAAAAAGGAAGTGATTAAAAGAATGGTTCTATTCATATTATTACTTTATTGTTAGAAAAATTATTTGCACCGCGCAGCAAACCTTGTTCCAGCGCTACGCTGGTCATTTATGTATTTCATTATTAATCGGCATCTCTATCTCATAAAAATATTCTTTCAACAACTTGTACATTTCCGGATCGTAGGCTTTCAGCTTTACGCGACGATTCATAGAATTGTGTACACCATTGGCTGGATCAGCGTAACGGTTACAGTTAAAGAAAGACTGTACACATTCCGCAAAATACTCTTCCTTGTTGCTTAATGCATAAGTACCGGCCCATAGTCCTTTTTCTCCAGCACTTTTCCACAATGCTTCCAGTCGGTCATTGAAATCCGGTTCCACACCTGCAATTCCTACCATATGTATCAGATGAGCAAATTCATGAATCAGAATATTCTCACCCATATATTTATCTTGTGGCAAGGCCAACAGATTCTCTTCCCCGCAACTGGCGGAGAACTCATCTTCCGGTGCTCCACCGAAACCACGGGCACGCCAGTTCCAGTATGCAATGCTGTCCGGTGAATTGCAGATATGGGCAAACTCCGGTAAATCACAAGTTTCTTCGTCTTTACCGATAACCATCACATGGCAGCCTTTTTTCACCATATGCGCTTTTACATCCGGACGTTTTGATAGCATCAGACTGATGATATCGCAGGCTTTCAGCAACGCTTCATCACTTACCCTTTCGGAAGAAGTGACATATAATCCCTCAGTTTCAATGTATTTCTTATAAAAAGAAGGAATATTCTTTCCCTCGGGTATGGACGTTACTTCACCTCGCACCGGATATAACTCAAGTTTCATCGCGAATCCTCCGCCCGAAGCTAAATGTAGCTTTATCCGGCTGTTTTTATCTATAATCAGTTTCTCTGTACGATAATCTTCCGCTTGCTTGTTCGCATTAATACCATCAGCAAAAAGCGTGGCTGTATAGCGAACATTGGAAGGCAGGAACGAAAAGTCAAGTTCTACATCACGTTCATCCCAGTTTGTCATCCCGCCAATGTACCAGTTGATATCTTTCTTTCGTACACTAACGATATATTCTCCCATTTTACCTGCGGCGATAAAGGTAGAATCCGTCTCCACAGGAATTGAAGTGATGAAGTCCACACATTCCTGTTCATTCAGATAATTCGTCGGAGCATCGCACAGCATGGTGAGCGGAGAATCGTGTACAATATAAGCGGCCAACTGATGACAACGGGTTCCCATACTCATCGGTGAGTAATAGACGGCACGCCAGTCGGCTTTCGTTGCATTGCGCATGGCACCCGGAGTATAATCTACCGGCCCTGCCATCATACGGATATAAGGGAAGGTCACATCGTAGAGAGGCATGTTATTCTTGATATCCGTCCACTTCACCTCTTCCATACCGAACAGGCTCTCAAAGTTGATGATATTCGGATAAGTGCGATTGATACCTGTAGGTTTGTAAATGCCATGGAGGTCGAGTGTCAACTTATGTTTTGCCGTAGCATCAGCGATACGATATACCATTTCAACAGCAGTCTGATCGTCACGATCTAGAAAGTCTACTTTGAAGCCTTTGATACCCATTTCGGAGTACTTCTTGCAGGCGGCTTCCAGTTGTTTGTCGAGTACATTGAATACTGTCCAAAGAATGATATCAACTCCTTTCTGTTTTCCGTAGGCAATCAGTTCCGGAAGATCCAGTTCCGGAATAACAGTCAGCATATCACCGCTTTTCGGGTTATACCAACCCTCGTCGAGCACTATAAACTCTATATCATTCCTGCTGGCGAAGTCTATGTAATATTTATAGGTATCCATATTGATACCTGCCTTAAAGGGGACACCTTTCAGATTCCAGTCATTCCACCAATCCCAGGCCACTTTTCCGGTCTTTATCCATGATGTGTCACCTATGCGATTGGGAGATGCCAGTGCATACACCAGATTATTAACAGGCATATCCGTATCCTTTTCTGTAACAGCCAGTACGCGCCAAGGATAAGTACGTGCCTCACTACTGCGTGCTATGAAATCACTGGTTTCTGTTACATACTCCTGCATACGCCAAGGATAGAAATCTGTTTGGGTAGGGTAGGAGGCAAAAACACCTTTTAGCCCATATCCATCTTTCTGAGATTCTACAAACATTCCCGGATATGCTTCAAGATCAGATTCCAGTAGAGTTAATTTGGTTTTACCGCAGTCCACTGTAACGGGTAGGAAAGCTACTTTCGGCTGTGCCTTTGATAGTGGGGTAACATCGTATATATTTTGAAAAGCCATTGCCATCGGCTTTTTGTCATTCGTCGTATAAGGAAGATAAGCTGTATAATCTTGATTAAAGTTGAATTCAGCTATTTCATCTTTGACTGTAACACCTGCTGTACGTGTGGTATAGAAACGGTAAGCTACTCCATCATTATAAGCGCGGAAAGTAACTCCAAAACCACCTTTCAACTTCAAGTCGAGTTCATTGCATGCAACAACGAACTCCTTGAAGCGGTAGAAAGAGGATTCTACATTATCCCTGATCTTTTTCCTTTTTATACCTGTTGCCTGAGAATAGTTTCCTATTTCGGTTCCGTCAGCCAGAACCAAGCCTATGTTAGAAAGAGAGAGAATTGTATCCTTTTCGTGCATTACCTGATAAGATAATTTGTCTCCGGTACTGATTTCTACTTTCAGTTTTCCGTCAGGAGATGCCAGTGCGTATTTCTTTCCTGATGCTGCCTCGAGTGAATTATTTCCGCAATACAGAAATAAGGAAATAACGACTAATTTGAAAGAGAGGTTGTTTTTCATGATTCGGTTAATTCTTATTTGTCTGTCTGCAAAGTAAAAGAAAAAAGAGCGAACGGAAGGACTGAATAATATAATGTAATAAAAGAATAGTCCAAAAGATGCCTTTCTATGGTCCTCTCAATGGCTGTTTGTAGTATTCTTGTATTCGATTGGATTATTTTTTCATCCATTTGCGTGTGCTTATCTGGTCCATGTTTATCTCGTATTTAGGGCGTAGGTGTATTCCGAATATCTGTCTGGTTGGGTGCGGTTTTTGAATGATCAGGATTTATCTGATGCAATAATGCGGAGATTAGGATTTGTAATCTCCGCATTATATGCGATGAATATAAGACGTGCTTCCTATGAAATATTACAGATTTAATTCGTAATTGGTGCTACGTCCTCCTTCGTTTGTTTTCCGCAGTACATTTTTTGCTATCAAATCTTGTATATCACGTAAGGCTGTATCCGCAGAACATTTTGTAATCTTTCCCCACTTTGAGGAGGTTACTTTCCCATTAAAGCCATCCCATAGTAAATTCACCATTTTTATCTGTCGCTCATTCATCGAGACCAACCGGTGCTTGTCCCAGAAAGCAGCTTTCTGCAAAACAGTACTGACCATTTTTTCTGTATGAATCAATGCGGCTTTTAAACAGTCCAAAAACCATTCAAGCCAATTCGTGATATCCAGACCACTCTTTTGGCTCTTCTCTAATATATCATAGTAACTTTTCCGCTGTTTACGTATTTCAGCAGACATGCTATAAAAGCGATGCGGCATCTCATCCGCACGAGCTAAGAATAGATCTGTTATTGTTCGGGAAATACGCCCATTACCATCGTCAAACGGATGAATAGTTACAAACCAGAAGTGAGCTATGGCGGCTTTTAGCACCGGATCTATCTCCTGATTATCATTTACCCAATCCAAAAATAGCCCCATTTGATAGGGGATTTCACTTGAATCAGGTGCTTGATAATGAATTTTTTCTTTTCCCATAGCACCCGATATGACCTGCATAGGTTCTGATCCTTGCCGCCAATTGGCAACTGTTATTTTATATGCACCACTTCGCCCTGTAGGAAATAAAGCTGCATGCCAGTTGAAGAGACGCTCGTCTGTTAAGGGTTGCATATAATTCTGAGTAGCATCTATCATCACTTGCACCACTCCATCTATATAACGATCCGCTTCGGGTATTCCTTCTATTTCTATTCCTAAATGGCGGGCCACGGAAAATCGTACTTGATCTATATTTAATATCTCACCTTCTATTTCAGATGATTTTGTAATGTCTGCCGTTAGTGCATCGAGCATAACACTATTCTTCAGATCAAAACCGAGCACACTCATTTTTCCTACAAGTTTACCTTGTAAGCTTCGGACTCTACCTAATTTATAGGATAATTTAGAGTCATTCCAGGTGAAGTCAGGCCACTTGTTTTGTTGCCAGATATAAGTTGCTCTCATAATCTCAGTATGTTTTGCGGTAAAAGTACAAATAATTCTTCATATCCTTTGTTTTGCCATGCAACTTTATATGAATTGGGAGTATGTCTTTGCTTGCTGTTTATGAGCTTACTGGGTATAATATCTACAGGCATGAAAAAATAGTCCAGTCTATGAAATGATTGTCTAAATCCCTTTTTGGAGCCTCGTGCTTCGACTATTCTTTTATCCTTATAGATTATTTTTTCATCCTGTTAGCAGGAAATCCCTTTCCTTTGCCGTACACTAATGCTAATGATTTAAAAGCACATATATAGTATGATGAAGAAACGAATTCAATTTTTTTTCGGTAGCATTGCCCTTCTGGGCATGAGTGCTTGTAGCAATTCCTACGTTAAGCCTGATGCACCGATCAAAGAAGTTCCTTTTACGCAAGTTCACCTGAATGATAACTTCTGGACTCCACGCATTGAAACGAACCGTACTGTTTCTATTCCTTCCGCATTTAAAGAATGTGAGAAGAACGGGCGCTTCGATAACTTTGCCATAGCCGGTGGTCTGATGAAGGGAGAACATCGCGGTGACTTTTCTTTTGATGATACCGATCCTTATAAGATTATAGAAGGAGCCTCTTATTCGCTGGCTGTGAAGTATGATAAAGCGCTGGATGCTTATCTGGATAGCGTTATTACTTTGATTGCTGCTGCTCAGGAACCGGATGGTTATCTTACCACTTGCGTTACCAATAAATGCTATCGCCTTTCCGGTTGGTGGGGAAAGAGCCGTTGGGAAAAGATTAATAGTCATGAACTTTATAATAGCGGTCATTTGTATGAAGCTGCCGTTGCTCACTATCGCGCAACAGGTAAACGCTCCTTGCTTGATGTAGCTATCAAGAATGCCGACCTTGTTTGTCAGGTATTTGGTCCGGGTGAAGGACAAAAGCATGTTCCTTCGGGGCACCCCATCGTTGAAATGGCGCTTGCTAAATTATATAAAGTGACAGGTGATGGAAAATATCTGAAAATGGCCAAATACTTCGTGGAAGAAACCGGTAGAGGAACAGACGGACATCGTCTTAGCGAATACAGTCAAGATCATAAACCCATTTTGCAGCAAGACGAAATTGTAGGGCATGCCGTGCGTGCCGGATACCTTTATTCGGGTGTTGCCGATGTGGCTGCCCTGACTCAGGATACAGCTTACTTCAACGCACTGAGTCGTATTTGGGAGAATATGGTGAGTAAGAAACTTTATATAATCGGCGGTATCGGTTCACGTCCTCAAGGCGAGGGTTTCGGTCCCAACTATGAGTTGAACAACCATACCAACTATTGCGAAACTTGTGCAGCCATCGCCAATGTTTATTGGAATCACCGCATGTTTCTGGCTACGGGAAATGCCAAGTATGCCGATGTACTGGAGCGTGCTCTTTACAATGGAGTTATTTCGGGTGTTTCACTCAGTGGCGATAAATTTTTCTATGATAATCCGCTCGAATCTATGGGGCAGCACGAACGCCAGCATTGGTTTGGTTGTGCTTGCTGTCCGGGTAATGTAACCCGCTTCATGGCTTCCGTACCTTATTATATGTATGCTACTCAGGGTAATGATATTTATGTTAACCTTTATATCCAGAGTAAGGCTGACCTTAATACAGACAGCAATAATATAGCTTTGGAACAGACTACTGAATATCCTTGGGAAGGAAAGGTTTCCATCTTAGTTACTCCCGAGAAAGAGCAGAAATTTGCTTTGCGTTTCCGTATCCCGGGTTGGGCGCAAGATGCTCCTGTGCCGACGGATCTTTACTCATTTACTGATAAAGCAGGTGCTTACAGCATTTCTGTCAACGGTAAGAAAGTAAATGCTAAACAATATGATGGCTATGCTACTATTTCACGTACCTGGAAAGTGGGTGATGTGGTAGAAATCAACCTTCCGATAGATGTACGTCGTATCAAGGCTAATGACAATGTAGAAGATGACTGTGGCAAACTGGCTATCGAACGTGGCCCTATCATGTTCTGTCTAGAAGGCAAAGATCAGGCTGACAGCACTGTCTTCAATAAATTCATCCCTGATGGTACTCCAATGGCGTCTGCTTACGATGCTAACCTATTGAACGGAGTTGTAGTGCTGACCGGTAATGCGAAAGAAGTAGGTAAAGATGGTAGTGTGAAAGAGGTTCCTTTCAAAGCCATTCCTTATTCAACCTGGAATAATCGTGGTGCAGATCAAATGGCGGTTTGGATTCCTGAAGCTGCCGAATATGCCCGTCCTATTCCCGAACCGACAATTGCCAGCAAGGCACGGACGCTGATGATACAGGCTCCTATCCAGAAAGACGCTCCTGAATCTGCCTCCGTAGAAACTTGGGCATGGGGGGTGAATGACCAATGGGAACCGAAACGTTCATCGGATATTTCTAAACCTTACCACTATTGGTGGTTGAGAAATGGAACGCTGGAAACCTTGGCCTATCAATTTGATCAGCCTTATACCGTTTCAAACGTACAGGTTTATTGGCTGGACTTCGACCATTACGACGGCAATTTCCGCATACCGGAAAGCTGGAAACTCTACTATAAAGATGGAGCGAAATGGAAAGAAGTAGAAGCATTGAATGAATATACGGTAAAGAAAGACTGCTACAACAGCCTTGATTTCAAACCGGTAAAGACGACAGGATTGAAGATAGCCGCCCAGTTGCAGAAAGGTGCTTCAGGTGGGGTGATTGAGTGGAAAGTAAACTAGTCCATTTCTTTTAATTAAGAATTTATAACTTGTAGTGAAATATTAACCTTTTAATTTAAAATGTAACATGAAGACACATGAAAAACGAGCCTTATTCAGCAAAGCTGTCTTAAAGGCGACAACCTGTCTTTTTCTAGCAGCAGGTGCCAGTGTTAGTCCGGCATTTGCGTTTCCGGAGATGACAGAAACTATGGGAACCGAGATTGTACAGCAACAGGCTGTTACAATCACAGGTGTGGTAAAAGATAAAAGTGGCGAACCTATTATCGGTGCCAATATTCTTGAAAAAGGAACTTCTAATGGTGTTATTACCAATGTTGATGGTGAGTACACGCTAAAAGTGAAAGGAGCAAACTCCGTACTGATTGTATCTTACATCGGTTACAAGTCTCAAGAAATTGCAGTGGGAGGCCAAAGAAAGATCGATGTTACTCTGGCTGATGATACTGAATTATTGGATGAAGTAGTGGTTATTGGTTACGGAACGCAAAGGAAAGGTGATGTCACCAGTGCCATCAGCAGCGTGAAGAAAGATGATTTTATTCAAGGTAAAGTGAGTGATGCAGCTGACTTGATTAAGGGTAAAGTAGCCGGTTTGGTCGTATCGAAAGGTAGTGGTGATCCAAACTCCGGTTCAAGTATCCGTTTGCGCGGTGTCATTACACTAACCGGCAGCAATAGTCCGTTGGTATTGATTGATGGCATTCCAGGTGATATGAGTACGGTGGCACCCGAAAACATTGCATCGGTAGATGTTTTGAAAGATGCTTCTGCAGCTGCGATCTACGGTACACGTGGTGCCAATGGTGTAATCCTTATTACTACAGTTGACGGAAAACGTGAACAGAAAACTTCTATCAATTATTCCGGTTATCTGTCATTGTCTCAATTTGGCAAAAAACATGACTTTATGGGACCCGAAGAGATTCGTAAGGGTTATACGGACTTCACGGATGAAGGTTATGATACGGATTGGTTGGATGCCATTACACGTACTAGCTTTTCTCACAATCATAACCTCAGCGTTCGTGGTGGTACGCAGAAAACTACTTATTCTGCTGATGTAACTTATCGTGATGATCAGGGTGTAATTCTGAACACTTACAGTAAAGATCTTACGCTAAACATGAACTTGACGCATTGGTTCTTGGATGATATGTTGAAAGTAAGTGTAAACCTGCTCAAAGGCGAACATACTAACAGTGCCAATAATGCTACTTACCAATACCGCCAAGCTATTATTCACAATCCCACTGAGCCTATCAAAGATGTAGATGGTAACTGGTACGAGAACTTTGGTCGTAGTGAATATGCCAATCCGGTGGCTATGAACAAAGAACGTAAAGGTGATTACAAAACTGAATGGACTCGTATGACCGGCACATTGACATTTGAGCCTATTAAGGGGTGGCAAAATAACCTTCGAGCCTCACGTCGTACTTGGGGCGCACATGATAAGGGTTATTATACTGCCGATTATCCCGATCAACGCAGTACCGGGCATACAGGTTATGCTTACCAATCGTATGGAAGCAGTTATACAAACGAACTGGAATTTACTTCAAACTATCAAATGACCATTGGGCAACATCGTTTTGACGCGTTGGCAGGTTATAGCTACCAATATACGCAGAACTCTGGCTTCAATGCCAATAATACTGATTTTCCCAACGATTTTTTCCAATACAATAATTTGGGTTTGGGTGCTTATTTGAAAGATGGTAAAGCAGGTATGGGCAGTTATAAGAATGATAGTAAATTGATAGGTTTCTTCGGGCGTATAAGTTACGGATTCGCTGATAAATACAATATTCTTGCCAGCATTCGCCGTGAAGGTTCTTCACGTTTTGGTGCTAATCATAAATGGGGAACATTCCCGTCAATATCTTTGGGTTGGACTATCAGCAAAGAAGAATTTATGAAGGATATTTCCTGGCTCAATAACTTGAAGTTACGCATTGGTATGGGTACTACGGGTGTTATTCCTAATGATAACTATCTTTCATTACTGAAATATAGTTTTGGTAGCCAGTATTTCTATGATAAAGGAGAATGGAAACCCGGTCTGGTAGCAACATCCAATCCTAATCCAGACTTGAAATGGGAGAAATCAACAGAATATAATATCGGTCTTGACTTCAGCACACTAAATGATCGTTTAGGTGGTTCAATCGATGTTTATCGGAAACATACTGCGGATATGTTGTGGAATTATACTGTTCCGGTGCCGCCCAACTTGTATAATCAAACATTGGCTAATGTAGGTAAAATGCGTAACACGGGTATTGAAATAGCCATCAATGCCGTACCGGTACGTACAAAAGACTTTGAGTGGAAGACAACAGTGACTGCTTCACATAACAAGAATAAGCTGGTAAGTCTTTCGAATGATCTTTATGAAACAGCCAATTTTCGTATTACAGGAGGATTGGATGCTCCTATTTCACAAGGTACACACTATATGGAAGTAGGAAAAGAGTTAGGCCATTTCTATATGATTAAGTCGGTAGGTGTTTCTGAACGGGGTGTATTCTTAGTTGAGAATCCTCAAACCGGAGAAATAGAAGAAATGAATGATACTATGTTGGCTGACGAAAACTATCGTCAGGACTTTGGAACCGGATTACCACAATTATTTGCAGGTTGGAGTAACCAGTTGCGTTATAAAAACTTCGACTTGTCTGCACAGTTCACGGGGCAATTTTTCTTTAAGATACTCAACTCTCCACGTGCCTTCTACGAGAATAACGCTGTGTTCCTGAATAAACTCAAGAGTGTGCTCAATGCTCCTTATGGTGGAGAATATACCTTGTCGAGAGCACAAAAACAGGCAGTGGTAAGTTATTATCTGGAAGATGGTGATTTTGTTAAATTAAGCAACCTGACTATTGGCTACACCCTTCCGATACGCAATAATAAGTATATGAAGAGCCTTCGTGTATACGTATCGGGTAATAATTTGTTCTGTATAACCGGTTATTCGGGTTTAGATCCAGAACTTGATATCAGTAATGTACAGGCTCCCGGTGTTGAATACCGTGATACTTACCCTACTACTCGTTCGTTTACTTTTGGTGTTAACATTGGATTTTAAAAATGGTACTGAATATGAAAACAAAAATAAAAACATATGTTGGAACTGCACTTGTTGCGTGTTCACTCTCGTTTAATAGTTGTACGGACTTAAGTGAGAAAATTTATGATACGATGTCTCCCGACATTTATCAATTTACTCCCGAAGATGCACAGGCTTTGTTTGTTCCTGTATATAATAGTCTACGTGATGTTCTTTGGGGCTGGTATAGTTATTCCGATATTTCGGGACTTTCGGGCGATCTTTGGTGTATTCCGAATCGAATAGGTATTGGTTGGGGTGACCTTTATATTCCGTTGCACAAGCATGAATTTAACCCTCAGATATGGCATTTTGGCGCTTTCTGGACACGGGCTTATGCAGGTGTTACCGCATGTAATCGCTTATTGGCTGACCCTGCCGTACAATCGGTAGAGACAACCGTAGCGCAGCTTAGAGCATACCGTGCATTGTATTATTATATGTTGTTCGATGCATTCCGTAATATCCCATTGGACACGGAGGCTAATCATGAAGCAGGATGGTTGCCGGAACAAGCTACTCCTCAGCAAATGTGGGATTTTATCATTAGTGAACTGAATGATGTAAAAGGTAAGTGCGGGAATGAGAAAATCATGGGACGCATCAATAACTATAGCGTAAATATGTTGCTTGCCAATATGTATATAAACCACAATGCATGGTTTAATGATGATTCCGACAAGTCATGGTACGGTAAGTGTATCGATGAGCTGAATGAAATTATTGAGAGTGGCCTTTATTCTTTGGCTCCCAACTATTTGGACAATTTCAAAGAAGATATCTCTGGTAATCCTGAGATTATCTTTGGAATACCCTATACAGAAAAATATGGAGGTGGTAACTATTATGCCAGTATGTGGCTTGCCGTTATCAGCAAGAAGACTTATGGCTTTAATACATGGGCTACCAGCGGTGCTAACGTATTGTCACAGTTCCTTGATTCGTATGATGCTGCCGATGGGCGCTACAAAGATTGTTGGAATGTAGATACGCCTCAATATGCAATGGATGGAACACCTCTTATAGCTAATGGTGTGCAGGTAGTCTACACCAAAGAAATACGTAGCATTGATCAACCTGGTTGTTACGAATATGAAGGTGGACGTTTAGTAAAATATGAGATCCTTCCGGGTGATATGGCTACAAATTACGATGATGTACCCTTCTACCGTTATGCCGATGTGTTGTTGAAGAAAGCCGAGTGCTTGCTCAGATTGGGCGGATACAAAGGAGAGACAGAACAAGATGCTGCAGACCTGGTAACGCAAGTTCGTGCACGTAACTTCAAATCTAATCCGGCAAAGGCAGTTCGTACCGTAGCGCAACTTAAAGGCGGCAGTAATTATCCGTATGGACATCGTGAAAATCGCAATGAAATGGGGAAAAATGATCCAACAAAGATCTTTAACGAAATAGAAGGTGGCGCTGATATTGAATTGGGTGGTTTACTTGATGAACGTGCTTGGGAATTTGTAGGAGAATATGTTCGTCGTCAGGATCTTATCCGTTTCAAAATGACAAATGGTCAGAATGTATACAATGGTAAATCATGGTTTTGCAAACCTCGGGTAACTGATGTTTCAGACAACCATCTTAACATCTTCCCCATTCCGAAGGAAGCGATTGAAGGTAATGTGAAATTAAAACAAAATCCCGGGTATTAACAGCTAAATATGTAAACAATGAAAAAGAATATACTTTATGTACTATTGGGAGGATTACTCCTCTCTTTGGCGGCATGCAGCGAAAACTGGGAAGACGCCACAAGTAAGCATGTGTATGGCGAGAATGAAAATCCTTATTTGCGTGCTGATGCGGAAGCAACAGTTACAAAAAAGATACAATTTGGTGCCGGTCAAACACAAATCATCAATTTGTCTGACTATGCTGAATTATTTCAAGTAAAATTGGGTATGACACTGGATGAAGCCATTGCTGGAATTTCAAGTGGCAAAGTTGTGTTTCACGGTATAAATGCTGCTCGTAATGCTTGGGACAAAACAGCTCCCAATAAGGGGATGACTGGGTGGTATTTTGATGAAATGGGTAATATTTCCACTCAAACGAATGCCAATTTTACTGTAGAACTGAATGTGTCGAACAAAACACTTGTAGTAAGTGCATTGGAAAATGTAATGGTAGGTTCGTCCGTTAGTATCAATGTGGGGTTTGCAATCAATGGAACTGACTTCGACCAATATGTACGCATTCTTAGTGAGATTGCAATTGTAGACGTGCCTGTTGAAGTATCAATCAATATTCCGGATGGCGAGTATTCGGCTGCTTCCATTGCATTTAATGATTATGCAGGCAAGATACAGGAACGTTTCGGAATGACTGTTGCTGAATTCTGTGAAGGGCTTGATGGTGACGGAGAAGGTGATATTCATATGTATTCTGTTAATCTTGAGTCCTTGAAATGGGATGAAGAAAGTTCATATACAGCAAATGCTCCCGGCTATTGGATGATGAAAGACGGTACGGTCACCAATTGGGGAACGGCAGGGTATTCTCTTTTCGCAGAATGTAGTATAAGTGATAAAACTTTGAACATAGGTCGTTCGGCTACACCGGTTGCAGGTGATAAATATACTATCAGCATTGGTTTCCGCGATAAAACAAACAAGGCAAATCTGTTGCGTTTTGTAATTAACATTACAATGGAATAATCTTATAAATAGTGAACGTCATTCTTGGCCGTTCGGAATGAGGTGGGGATCTCTGTATTATAAAGTGGGGATCCCCATTCTTCATTCAGAAGGCAATTACATAGTATATATTTTCATGAATAGAAGAAGAAACTGTTATAACGGGATGATTGGCTTCATGTTTATTGTTGCTATTCTGTTTTTTTTAGTTGTCAGGATGATTCTGTAGCTGTTAATCAGCCCGATGTACTTAAGCCCTCAGACATTCCCGGTTACGAGAAGTACTATAAACCATCAGAGTTTGCAATGATGGATATGTTTTCGAGGGATGCCAAATGGTCATTCTATCGTCATAAACAGAGTGAACATTTTATTGTGTTCTGGGAAGTAGGATTCGGTAAAGATCCGAATGCTAAAAGTGTTTCAGAGTCTATGCGGGTTGATGTAGATGACTTGCTGGCAAAAGCTGAACAATTTTATCTGACGAATATTGAGACATTGAAGTTTGCCGAAGTAGGACAAGGAAAATCTTATTTGGATCGGTATAAGATGCAAATCTATTTACTTTATCAAGAAGAATGGTTGGCAACAGGTTCAGGTTATGATGATGTAATCGGTGCTTTATGGATAAATCCGAGTACCTGCAAACCGGTAGGCTCTACGATTGCACATGAAATAGGGCATAGTTTCCAATATCAAGTGTATTGTGACAAACTGTTGAATGGAGCTGCCAAAGATTTTCATCAAGGTTTTCGTTATGGCTTTGGACCGAATGGTGAAGGAGGTAATGGCTTTTGGGAACAGTGTGCGCAATGGCAATCTCTTCAGACTTATCCTCAAGAACTTTTTGGGTATCATGTTGATGTTTGGAAAGCTAACTATCACCGTCATTTTAATCACGAATGGATGCGATATGCCAGTTACTGGTTACCTTATTACTGGACACAGAAACATGGTGTTAGTGTACTGGGAGAAATATGGAAACAATCGAAATATCCGGAAGATCCGCTTATGACTTATCAGCGTTTATATTGTAAAGGCAAGGTGGCAACTCTTTATGAAGAATTGTATGATTATGCCACACGTATGACTACCTATGACATTGATATTGTGCGTAAATACGTTACTGAGAGTGCAAAGAAATATTCTACCAAGCTATACGCCAGTGATGGATATTATCAAGTAGGCTATTCCAGTTGTCCGGGGAGTACGGGATTCAATGTTATATCATTGGATGTTCCGGAGGCAGGTAGTACTGTGAAGGTTGATTTTAAAGGGCTGGATACAGGTACAAGTTTGGCATCGGAAGATCCGGGAATCATTGTTAATGCGGATGGTAAAAAAGTAGGTGTTGCTACTAATTATAATAGAAATAGTACTGCTGCCGGATGGAGGTATGGATTTGTGGCTGTCGTAAACGGTGTGGCTCAATATGCTCCGATGTATCAAGACAAAGAAGGTGTAGTATCTTATATCATTTTGGAAGGGACTGATAAGCTCTTTTTTGTAGTAATGGGCGCTCCCGAACAATATATCTCTCATGCTTGGAATGAAGATGAGACGGATGATGCTCAATGTCCCTATAAAGTGAAATTTGAAGGGACAGACTTATTAAATTAGTAATTTAAATATAAGAGTGAAATGAAAGTAAAGTATATATTAATTTTTACGGTATTTCTCCTTGTGGATCAGGTGGGATTTGCACAAAATTATAAACCTGCAGTTAAAGATGTTATTTCTCCTAAAACCAGGTACTTTAGTATTCAGGATGTCCGTCTTCTCGACAGCCCTTTCTTGCATGCGATGAATCAGAATGAGCAATGGATGAAAGAGCTTGACTTGGATCGGCTGTTATCCAATTTCCGCAAGAATGCGAATTTGAAACCAAAGGCGGAACCTTACGGTAGTTGGGAATCAATGGGCATTGCCGGACATACGTTGGGACATTTGCTTACTGCTATGTCACAGCATTATGCCGCTACGGGTGACGAGACTTTTAAAGCCAAGATAGACTATGTGGTGAATGAGTTGGATTCTTGCCAAATGAACTTTGTCAATGGTTTCATCGGTGGAATGCCCGGAGGTAATAAAGTATTCAAGGAAGTGAAAAAAGGTATTATCCGTTCTATGGGTTTTGACTTGAATGGCATTTGGGTACCTTGGTACAATGAACATAAGACAATGATGGGTCTGAATGATGCTTATCTCTTGGCAGGAAACGAAACTGCAAAGAAAGTATTAATCAATTTATCCGATTATCTGGCAGATGTCATTGCTCCATTGAGTGAAGAGCAGATGCAGACAATGCTGAATTGTGAATACGGAGGAATGAATGAAGCATTTGCGCAAGTGTATGCCTTGACTGGAGATAAGAAATTTCTTGATGCTTCCTACGCTTTCTATCATAAGCGTTTGCAAGATAAGTTAGCAGAGGGAGTAGATGTTTTGCAGGGGCTGCATTCCAATACCCAAATACCAAAACTGATAGGTAGTGCCCGCCAATATGAACTGACCGGTAACCATCGCGACGAGGAAATAGCTCGTTTCTCTTGGGAAACGATCGTTCATCATCATTCTTATGCTAATGGTGGAAACAGTATGGGTGAGTATCTCTCTGTTCCTGATAAATTGAGTAACCGCTTGGGTACCAATACCTGTGAAACTTGCAATACTTACAATATGTTGAAACTGACCGCACACCTTTATGAGTGGACGAACGATGTACAATATCTGGATTATTACGAACGGGCACTGTATAACCATATTTTAGCTTCACAGCATCCCGAAACAGGAAACGTCTGTTATTTTCTTTCATTAGGAATGGGTACACATAAAGGTTTTGGTAGTCGGCACAATAATTTTAGTTGTTGCATGGGTAGTGGTTTCGAAAACCATTCCAAGTATGGTGGAGCTATCTATAGCTATGTGCTGGGTAAAGAAATGATGAATATAAATCTATATATTCCTTCTGTTTTAACATGGAAAGAGAAAAGTTTAAAACTTCGCATGACTACAGATTATCCCGAACATGGTAAAGTTGTAATTAAGCTGGAAGAGACGTCGAAAGAACCACTTACCATTAATTTGCGTCGTCCGGTTTGGGCTGCGGGAGATGTTGCTATTCGTATAAACGGCAGTAAACAAAAAGTGGAAAGTGTTCCCGGTTCATTTATCAGTCTTCATCGTAAATGGAAAAAGAATGATGTAATAGAGTTAATTTTGCCTATGCCACTCTATACTGTGTCTATGCCCGATAATGTTGACCGCCGTGCTGTCTTCTACGGACCGACCATTTTGGCAGGAACCTTTGGTACGGAAAAACGAAAGATGGGAGATATCCCTGTATTTGTTTCGGAAGAGAAGAGTTTGACGAATTACATAAAAAAGATTAGTGATACTTCTGTCAGTTTTGTTACGACACTGCCTGGAGGACCGGATAACGTGAAGATGTTACCTTTCTATAAAGTAGCAGATGAAAATCAGACCGTTTATTGGGATGTATATTCACCAGCCGAATGGAATGTTGTTGAAGAAAAACGCAAGGCTGAATTAGAACGGATTGCCGAATTGGATAAAATGACAACGGATTATATCGTTTTTGGTGAGATGCAACCCGAACGGGATCATAATCTAAAAGGCGAGAATACTCGTAACGGAGAAGGTTATCTGCGTAAATACCGTTTTGCTTACGAAAATGGTTGGTTTGCTTTTGATATGAAATGTGGTTACGATCAACCCATGGAACTTTTATTGACTTACTACGGAGGTGACAGTCGGAAATATACGTTTGATGTTGTGATTGGTGATTGGGTACAACCGGTCAGTCTTACAGATACTACACAAGGATTCGTGGAACATGCTGTCAGTATTCCACTGGAAGTAACGCAAGGTAAAGACAAAGTGAGAATCATGTTCCGGGCTAATGATAAAACTCGTGTGAGCAATATTTATAATTGTAGATTAATGAAGAAATAAAAATAGACTCAAGACTAATGAAACTACATATTTTCATCTTTTTTTTGATTGGATTGTTTATCGGAAGTTCCCTTTCGGCTCAACAGTCCGTTCTTCCTTCGGGAAAAACTATCTATATTCCCAAAGACCTTCAGGGAATGGATTTGCAAAACCCTGAAAGCAAGTGGAGCTACCGCCGCATGGCCTGCACCGAAAACTTCGTCATCTTCTGGGAAAAAGGCTTTGGGAACGATTTGTCCAACCCTCCACAGCTGGAAGGACATGATATGAAAGTTGATTTACCGAATCTGATGGGTAAGTTGGAGAGTTTTTACCGTTTCTTCCGTGATACACTGGAGTTTTCGCGTCCCGGTTCCAAGTGCGACAAGTATCGCATGATGGTGATGCTGAACTATTCCCTGGAAGGCACGGCATACGGTGGAGATTATGACGGAGAAATCGGTGCTTTATGGATTGCCCCCAACCGTGTGCAAGATAAGAAATTGAACTGCATCGCCCATGAATTGGGACATAGTTTTCAGGTACAGATCAGTTGCGATGGGCAGGGCGAAGCCTGGGGAGGATGCGGTTTCTTTGAAATGACTTCGCAATGGATGCTGTGGCAGGTTAATCCCGAATGGATTACTGATGAAAAATATCATTGGGATGCTTTCATGAAACTGACTCACAAGGCTTATCTCCACATGGAGAATATTTATCATTCACCTTACGTTTTGGAATATTGGGGCATGAAACGGGGACTTCCCATTATAGCCGAACTTTACCGCCAGGGAAAGCGGGGAGAAGATCCGGTTATCACCTACAAACGTTTGGCTGCTTTGAATCAGAAACAATTCTGTGACGAGATGTTTGATATTTACCGCCACTTTATCAACTGGGATTTTCCGCGCGTCTGGAAAGAAACACGTCCGTATGCCAATAAATATACTTCTCAGCTAATAGCTCAGCCGGATGGATGGTATGGGATAGCACCGGAGAATTGTCCTGAAAATTATGGATTCAATGCTATTCCTTTGGCTGTTCCTCAGCCGGGAGAGAAAGTGAAAGTGGAATTCTGCGGAGAAGCAGGAAAGGAAGGATATACTGCAATCCATACAGATAAGGCAGGTTGGCGTTATGGTTTTGTTGCTGTAACGGCAGAAGGTAAATCTATTTATGGCGAAATGGGCGATAATAGCGGGAAAAGTATTATTTTTACAGCTCCAAAAGATCAAACTCTGACTTATTTGTGGCTGGTTGTGATGGGAGCGCCGACGGAGCATTGGATGAATCCTACTCCGGGAGAGAAAGATGCTCAATGGCCATACCACATCAGGGTTACGGGAAGCAATCCTTTATAAATATACAGATAAATACGATGTCTGCAAAAGAAACATATACGAACCGATGAAAAACAGTACAAGTGCCGTTATTTATGCCTGCATTGCAGTGCTTAGTTGGTCTACTGTAGCCACTGCTTTTAAGATAGCTTTAACGCATCTTACTCATTTTGAGATGTTGCTGATAGCCAGTTGTACTTCATTAGTCATATTTGTCCTTTTGCTGACTTTCCAGAAGAAGTGGAGACTGGTGTCGGAACTTTCCGGCCGCCAATGGGGATATTTTGCATTGTTGGGATTGCTGAACCCTGTCGCTTATTATCTGGTGTTGTTCAAGGCATACGACCTGCTACCTGCACAGGTGGCACAGCCCATCAATTATGCATGGCCTATTGTGCTGCTTATTCTGTTGGCCTTGTTTGCCCATCAGCCCATACCCCCGAAGAAATATATCGGCATGTTTATTTCGCTGGGTGGAGTGGTACTTATTTCAGTTGGTACAGGGCAGTCGGGAGGTATGGATATACCTGTGCATGGTTTGCTGTTGGCGGCATTGAGTGCTTTGCTGTGGGCCATGTATTGGATGATAAACAATAAGTTCAAAGATAAAACGGATGGCAGCATTGTGCTGTTTATGAGCTTTCTGTTTGGTACGGTCTATTTGCTGATAGGGGCTGTGGGCGTGGGTGTACATCTCAATACATTGCCCGGTATCTTGTCGGGTATGTATGTCGGCGGGTTCGAAATGGGCATTCCTTTCATCTTTTTCAGCCTTGCCATGCGGAAAACATCCAATCCGGCACTGGTCAACCAACTTTGTTACTTATCTCCTTTCTTGTCTTTATTCTTCATTGCAATCATATTGGGTGAACAGATTGTGTTTACAACTTACATCGGTCTTGCATTGATTGTAATGGGAATTATGTTCAATCAATATCTGGTAAAGAAATGAAAAAGATTATCCTTGCTATAATAGCCGGTATTATTCCGTTGGTGCTTCCGGCAGCTTCTACTGATTTCTGGTTCCGCCATTTCTCCGTGGAAGATGGATTATCCTCCAACTCTGTGCGTGCTATTATGCAGGATAAATATGGCTTTATGTGGCTTGGTACGGATGACGGCTTGAACCGTTACGACGGCACCACTATAAAGGTTTATAATCTGAATCCGCAAGGGTCTAATGATTATATCTCTTCTCTTTACGACACTACGGACAATATCTGGGTAGGGACAGAAGGCGGGGTGTATATTTTTGATTATGAAACGGAAAGCTTTGAACTATTCAAAGTATTGACAGCCCAAGGTGACAGCATTAAGAGCAATGTGAATCATATTGCAGAAGACAGAGACGGCAACTTGTGGTTCTCGACAGTAGGGCAAGGTATTTTCAAGTATAATATATCCAAGCACTATCTGGAACATTATGAATTTAAAGATGCCAATGGATTAATGGCGAGTGTGCTGGTTGATAGTGAAAATCAGATCTGGGCGGTCACTAATTGGGGAAGTCCCACTGTGTCCAAGCTGAATAAGGCGGAGAATAAATTCGAGCCTTTCCCTATCACTTACGAAGCGGGGCAATATGACTCAAACTCTCTGGTCATGCTCGAAGACTCTGAACATGCACTGTGGCTGGGAACCTGGGAATGCGGCTTGCAGAAGATAGATAGATATACAGGTAAGGCAATCACTTATTTGCATCCGTCGGAAGGTAAAGGGGCTACACATATCCACTCTTTGATGGAATATGCTCCCCACCAACTATTGATAGGTTCGGATGACGGACTTTTGTTGTTTAATACCCTTACGTGTGAACATCAACTGTTCACGGAAGATGAAACAAACCCTTATTCATTATCCAATCGTTTTGTCTATCCTATCGTAAAAGACCGTGAAGGCGGAATCTGGGTCGGGACTTATTACGGTGGGGTGAATTATCTTTCGCCTAATACCGGGCAGTTTGAATGCTTTGCCCATTCGCGCTTTTACAACTCGGTGAACGGAACTGTTATCGGACGTTTTTGTGAAGACTCTTCTGGATATATCTGGATAGCCTCTGACGATGGAGGTCTGAGCCGCTTTGCTCCCAAGGATAAACAATTCACTCATTATATGCCCGATGAGCACAGAAACAGTCTTTCTTACCATAATGTGCATGCTCTTTGTATGGATGATGACGATTTATGGATTGGTACCTATACGGGAGGAGTCAATGTGCTGAATACGAAAACAGGCACGTTCAGGGTATATACCACCAAAGGGGGCGATTTGACCACCCTTGACGGCACCAGTTCTTACGCCATCTTCCGTGACCGGGAGAAACGGATCTGGGTGACTTCTATGGCAGGAATAAACTTGTATAACCGTGAAGAAGACAATTTTATCCGTGTCAAAGACTTGGAATCGCTGACCATTGATATAGATCAGGATGCCGATGGTAACATCTGGTTTTCTACGCAAGGGAAGGGTTTGTTTAAGTATAATCCGGATAAAAAGACTTGGAAGAATTACGTGTACAGTAATACTCCCGGTGCATTGGTTAACGATCAGGTGAATTGTGTGTTGATAGATGGTAACGGAAATATGTGGGTGGGGACGATGAACGGGCTTTGCAAGTATGACGCTGGGGAAGACCGGTTTGAAGCGATACCTCTGGATATTCCCAGCCGTAACATCTGCGGTATAGTTGAAGATCAGCATGTGCTGTGGCTGACCACGACGAAAGGGCTGGTTCGTTACGCTCCCGGCGAGAGTTGTCAGGTCTTCACGCGTAGCGATGGTTTGCAGAGCGAACAATTCCTGCCTAATGCTGCTTTGAAGGCTTCCGACGGGAAGATATATGTCGGCTCGGTCAATGGCTTCAATGCCTTTTATCCTTATCAGATAAAAATGAATAAGGTGCTTCCACCGGTTGTTATCACAGGATTGGAAATCTTCAACAAGGAAATCCGGATAGGAGATAAGAAGTTGCCGAAAGCCCTGAACTGGATGGCGGAACTGGATTTGTCTTATAAAGACCATGTATTCAGTCTGCTCTATGCTTCATTGAGCTATTGTACACCCGAAAAGAACCAGTACGCCTATAAACTGGAAGGTTTTGATAAAGACTGGAATTATGTAGGTTCGCAGAATAAAGCTACTTATACCAACTTGCCTGCCGGAACATACGTCTTCAAGGTAAAAGCCACGAATAATGACGGTATTTGGAGTAATCAGGAAGCGAGCTTGAAAATAACCATTCATCCTCCTTTTTATTGGAGCACGGCTTCCAAGATTCTTTATTTCATATGGGTGTGCATAGCGCTGACCTTCTTTATCCGTTTCTTGTTGAAGCGGACGGAGAAGAAGCACACTGCGGAAATCAATCAACTGAATGTCAGTAAGGAGAAGGAAGTGCATGAAGCTAAGATTAAGTTCTTCACGATGATAGCTCACGAAATCCGCACCCCGGTTTCGCTTATCATCGGTCCTTTGGAGAAGATTATGAAATCGTCCATACCGATGCCTGCAGTGCTGAGGGACGATCTGAATATTATCGACCGCAATAGTCAGCGACTGCTGTTTCTGGTCAATCAGTTGCTGGACTTCCGTAAGGTGGAACAGGAAGGCATAACCATGAGATATGCTTCGCAGAACATCCGCCAGTTGTTACAGGCGGTTTGCGAACGGTTCAAACCGTTTATCACCCAGCATGGTGCGCATCTGGAAGTGGAATATCCCGATGCTGATTTCACGGCTATGGTGGATAGTGAGGCGATCACTAAAATGATAAGTAACCTGCTGACGAATGCAAGCAAGTATACCAAGGATAAAGTTGTCCTCTCATGTATTGTTCAGCCGGAACAGCATACGTTTGTGGTGAAAGTGACAGATAATGGAATCGGTATCAGTAAAGAAGACCGTAAGAGAATCTTTAAGCCTTTCTTTCAGGCAATGGATAATAAACCCGGTACGGGTATCGGACTCAGCATTGTGAAGAGCATTGTGGAGTCGCATAACGGTTGCATAGAGGTGGAATCCGAAATCAATAAAGGTTCCTCTTTCATAGTGACGTTGCCTATCGAACAAGTCGGGGCGGAGGTGCAGGAAGGGGAGGCAGGTGTTCTCAATCCGGCAATACCCGAGGATATCTTGTCGGAAACCTTGCCGGTGATGTCCTCTAAGAACAAACCGTTGATGCTGATTGTGGATGACAACGAAGAAATGCTGAACTTCCTTTCAAGCAGTTTCTCCGCCCAATATTCCATTCTGACGGCAGAAGACGGAATGGAGGCATTGGAGAAACTGAAGGAACATGAGGTTACCTTGATTGTGAGCGACTGGATGATGCCGCGCATGGATGGGGTGGAATTCTGCAAGGCTTTACGCGCCGACCAGTCCATCAGTCATATACCGTTTATTTTGCTGACTGCTAAAACAGATACGAACTCCAAAATAGAAGGTATGGACTGCGGGGCGGATGCTTATATTGAAAAGCCTTTCTCGGTGCAGTATCTGGAAGCATGTATTAAGAATCTGCTTGATCTGCGTAATTTGTTGCGTCAGAAATTCTCTAAAATGCCATTGGTACCGTTGAACAGTATTGCCAATAACTCTATGGATAATAAATTCCTTACCCGTATCAATGAGATTATAGAGCAAAACTTCTCAAATTCGGAACTGTCTGTTGATTTTCTGGCAGAAGAACTTTGCATCAGTCGTTCCGGATTATTTGCCAAAATAAAAACGCTGGCTAATGTTACTCCGAATGAACTGATTCAGATTGTGAGGTTAAAGAAAGCTGCTGCTTTGCTTTCAGAGAATAAATACCGGATTAATGAGATTTGCTATATGGTAGGTTTTAATAATCCATCTTATTTTGCCAAATGTTTCCAAAAGCAATTCGGTATCAAACCCGGAGAGTTTGTTAATGGAAAAGAGTAATTCTGTCAACAAATTCATTCTATCAATTTGTACTATCTTTTTCTTTTCATACTTTTGTAAGTTAATTAATATTTAAGAGTATGAATAAGAAATTACTTTTATCCTTATTTGCCCTTGTAGGTGTATCAGTCTGTCTTTCGGCAGCAGATGAAGCGCGTTTATTGCGCTTTCCGGCAACGAACGGGAACGAGATTGTTTTCTCGTATGCAGGCGATTTGTATAGAGTGCCTGTCACTGGAGGAGAGGCGCAGCGCCTGACTTCGCATGTGGGTTACGAAATGTTCCCTCGTTTTTCACCCGATGGCAAAACGATTGCTTTTACCGGTCAGTATGATGGAAATACGGAAGTATACACCATCCCGGCAACTGGTGGAGAACCACAACGCCTGACGTATACTGCAACGAATTCCCGTGATGACCTGGGCGATCGTATGGGACCTAACAATATTGTGATGACTTGGACACCGGATGGTAAACAGATCATTTATCGTAACCGTATCAGTGACGGTTTTGCCGGTAAACTTTATTCTGTCAATCAGGAGGGTGGTATGCCCGAAATTATCCCTTTGCCCGAGGGTGGATTCTGTAGCTATTCTCCCGACGGCAAGCGACTGGCTTACAACCGTACCATGCGTGAATTCCGTACTTGGAAGTATTATAAAGGTGGTATGGCGGATGATGTCTGGATATACGATCCGGCAAAGAAATCAGTGGAGAATATAACGAATAATGTTGCTCAGGATATCTTCCCCATGTGGATAGGCGATGATATATTTTTCCTTTCCGACCGTGACCGCACTATGAATATCTTTGTTTATAATACGAAGACAAAGCAGACGTCGAAGGTTACTAACTTTACCGAATATGATGTGAAGTTCCCGAGTGCTTCCGGCAATACCATTGTGTTTGAGAATGGCGGATATATCTATAAGATGGATGCTGCCACCCGTCAGCCCGAGAAAGTCAATATCAGTCTTGCTTCGGATAATATCTATGCACGCAGTGCCATAAAGAATGGGGCTAAGTATCTGACAGCCGCCAGTGCATCTCCCGACGGAGAACGGGTGGTGGTGACTGCTCGCGGAGAGGTCTTTAATCTACCCTCAACCAAGGGTGTGACGAAAAATATAACCCGCACTCCGGGTGCCCACGAACGTAATGCACAATGGTCTCCTGATGGAAAATACATTGCTTATATCTCGGATGCCACCGGAGAGACAGAACTTTATCTTCAGGATGTAGTGGAAGGTAATCCGGTGCAGCTGACCAAGAATAATGATACGTATATCCGCTCTTTCGAATGGAGTCCGGACAGTAAGAAGATTGTTTATACCGACCGTCAAAATCGTATCAATCTGCTGGATGTAGCTTCACGACAGGTGACTATGCTATTACAAGACCCAATGGGGGAACCGCAGGATGTGACTTTTTCACCGGATAGCAAATGGCTGACCTATACCCGTGATGCAGACAATGAAATAACTGTTGTATATGTCTATGATATTGCCGGAAAGAAGGAATATCCGGTGACGGACAAGTGGTATAATTCTTCTTCACCGGTATTCAGTACGGATGGTAAGTATCTTATTTTCTCATCTGCCCGCGATTTCAACCCTACATACGGCTGGTTGGAATGGAACCATGTCTATAATAATATGTATGGAGTTTATCTTGCTTTGCTCTCGAAAGATACCCCGTCACCTTTTATACAGAAAGATGCCGGAATGAAGAACGACAGTGAGAGTGAGGCCTCGAAGGCTACTGAAAAGGCTGCCGGAAAGAAAGAAGCGAAACAGGAAACAGCTTCTGCGTCACTCGTCAAGTTTGATCCGGAAGGTATCACCGACCGTATCGTCAAGCTTCCATTGTCGGCTTCTTATTATACTAATTTCTATTCAAACGGAAAGAAGGTATATTACTGGGGCAATGGCGGAACGAAGTTTTTCGATCTTGAAGGACAGAAAGAAGAAACGGTTGCCGATGGTGCTATGATGACGGTTACTCCGGGTAGTCAAAAGGCTTTGTTCTACAAGGACAACAAGCTTTATGTAACCGCTATACCGGAAGGAGCGGCTAATCTGAGTACGCCTGTCAATATGGATAATATGTCCATTACGATAGATTACCCCAAGGAATGGGCACAAATCTTCGATGAGGCCTGGCGTGCTTATCGTGATGGTTTTTATCTGGAGAATATGCATGGTGTGGATTGGAAAGCAATCAAACAGAAATACTCTGTTCTGCTGCCTTATGCAAAGACGCGTCTCGACCTGAACTATATCATTGGAGAGATGATTGGTGAGCTTAACTGCGGACACGCATACGTCAATCCGGGTGAAACGGATAAACCGGCACGTATCAAGACCGGTTTGCTGGGTGCTGAGGTATCGGCAGATAAGAGTGGTTTCTTCCGTTTGGATAAGATACTTCCCGGTGCTTCCTGGAGTAAGGAACTGCGCTCTCCGCTTACTGAACCGGGTATTGAGGTTAAGGCCGGGGAATACATCGTTGCCATTGACGGCATACCGACAAATACGGTGAAGAATATCTATGCTTTACTGGTAGGAAAGGCTGATGTACCGACAGAAATCTCGCTGAACAGCAAGCCGCAATTGGCAGGTGCAAGAAAGATTGTCATCAGTCCGCTGGAAAATGAATATCCTCTTTATCATTATAACTGGGTACAGAATAATCTGAAGAAGGTGGAAAAGGCATCCAATGGACGTATTGGTTATATCTATATTCCTGATATGGGTCCGGAAGGTCTGAACGAGTTCTCCCGTTATTTCTATCCGCAACTTGATAAGGAAGGTCTGATTATAGACGACCGTGCCAATGGTGGCGGTAATGTATCTCCTATGATTCTGGAACGTTTGTCTCGCGAACCTTACCGATTGACGATGGGACGTGGTACGAAGCGTGTCGGCACTATACCCGATGCCGTGCAAGTGGGACCGAAGGTCTGTTTGATTAATAAATATTCTGCTTCCGACGGTGACCTCTTTCCATGGGGATTCCGTGCACTGGGGCTTGGTAAACTTATCGGTACCCGTACCTGGGGTGGTATTGTAGGTATCAGCGGCCCGTTGCCTTATATGGATGGCACGGATATCCGTGTTCCTTTCTTCACCAGTTATGATGCGAAAACAGGCCAGTGGATTATTGAAAACCATGGCGTCGATCCGGATATCTTGATTGATAACGATCCGGTGAAGGAATGGAACGGTGAAGACGAACAGCTCAATATGGCTATCGAAGAAGTGATGAAAGAATTGCAGGATCGTAAGCCATTGCCGCCTGTTCCGGCTCCAAGAGATTTCAGTAAGTAGTCACATACTTTCACTATACTGTTATAAATATGCCATTTTATGAGGAGAGCTTTGCTCTCTCCTTATAGAATGGCATATTCTGTTTATCTTTGTGGCTCAGATTTCGTAATTATAGAATTAAGAAGATGAAGGATACTCAGATTATTATGTTAGGTACAGGTAATGCAGGCGTTACCCGATGCTATAATACTTGTTTCGCAATCCTGACAACTGAAAATGTGCTGCTCGTGGAGGCCGGTGGAGGGAATGGGATATTGGTTCAGTTAGAGAAAGCCGGTATCGCCATTGAACGTATTCACGATATGTTTGTGACTCATGCTCATACGGATCATATATTAGGTGCGGTATGGGTCATTCGGATGGTGGCACAACGAATGCAAAGTGGGAAATATACAGTTATTGATTAACAACCTTTGTTAACTCCACACGGTAACTCCATTTACACGCCGCGGTAAAGGTCGTTACATATCGCGGTAAAGAGCGTTACAATAAGGAGTAAAGGTCGTTACATCTTGGGGTAAATGCTTTTACATTATTGGGTAAATGAGATGTAAATGCTATCTGCTGATAATCAGATATATATATTGTTCTAATTAACTTTGCTAATTCTATTTGAGCATAATTAACAAAATGCCATGCAGTCTTTTCCTCAATATCTCATTTCTATAACGTAGAAAAGTTATTTTAAATGTTTAATAGGAGGAACCACACTATGAAAATTAATTCTGTATTTAATAAAACACTTTTATTTGTTGGGGCCATAGTTTGTACTATAGGTTTGCAGTCCTGTTTGGACGATGATGATAACAATGCCTATTATTTGAGGTATCCTAATGCTCTTGTAACAGTGAAAGGCGCTGCCGACGATGCATTCTTCTTGCAGTTGGATGATAAGACGACCTTATTGCCAACCAATGTAAAAACTTCTCCTTTCGGAGACAAAGAAGTCAGAGCCTTGGTGAATTACAGTGAAGTGAATGAACCCAGTGGCGACTACACGAAAGCCGTGCATATAAACTGGATAGACAGTATCCTGACCAAGCCTATTGCACCGGATTTAGGGGAAGAAAATGATGAGGTATATGGCACAGACCCTGTAGAGATTGTGAATGATTGGGTAACTATCGCTGAAGATGGATATCTGACACTTCGTTTCAGGACTATATGGGGAGGCAGTAAAAAGCATTTCGTAAACTTGCTGTTGGGGCAGAATCCGGAGAATCCTTATGAAGTAGAGTTCCGTCACAATGCGTATGGTGATACCTACGGAAGTGAAGCTGACGGCTTAGTAGCTTTTAAGTTGGACGAACTACCTGATACGGAAGGTAAAACAGTTAAACTGAAACTGAAATGGAAGTCATTTAGTGGTGAAAAATCAGCCGAATTTGATTATTGTACACGGAAGTCTGTTGCACCGGATGAATCGGCTATTGCAGCAGTAAGAAGCACTTTGGATTTGAAATAGTTCTCGTAAGACTGTGATTGATAGGAGGAAGGATTCAAATTTCATCCACATCTATCCACTCCATGCTCGGGTCAACGAGTGTCCGTTCCGTTACTTGGCCTCGTTGTCCCCGACTGTACTCGGGTATGAAGCGCACTTTTACGGCGGTTATCTGACCGGGATTCACTTCTTCGGGCGTGTCCACCCCTTGTCCGTTGGACTGGCAGGTACAATAGAACGTGCCCACGCCCATCAGTCGTACGGAGCGTCCTGTGCTCATCATGTCCGCCAGTACGTCACCCAGATTTGCCAGTACGGCATACGTGTCTCCCCGGCTCACGGTGGAGATTAAAGATAATCGGGCGGCAACGTCATCCGTGGTATAAGGTCGTCCTTTGGTGATAGCTCTGGGATGCCACTTCCCTTTCTGTTTCTGTTTCTTGTAAAATGCCATTACTTGTTTCCTCCTTTTAGATTGAGTGAGCACGGCTGATACCGTGAGTGAGCACGGTTAATGCCGTGACTTAGATAGGAATCATGTATAATGATTGCCACAATCATATAGGATGATTCCTACAATCATTATACATGATTCCCATCTAAGTCGCAAAGGTAACATAATTAAGTCGTATACTAAGCATGGATGAGCCTATATTATTGTCATCCTCTGCTTTTATTCATTTTGTATATAACAAACACTATGGAAAAGATGTGGCTTTACTTGTTGCTGAAAACAAAAAAGACCGCCAAGAGTGGAAGCCTCCTAACAGTCTAAATCTTCATCTTGTAGCGGGACCCGGGATTGAACCGGGGACCTCATGATTATGAATCATGCGCTCTAACCAGCTGAGCTATCCCGCCATCGTTTCTCGATTGCGGGTGCAAAGATATAGCTTTTCTTGAAATCTCCAAAACTTTTGCGAATTTTTCTGTGTTTTTCTTCTCTCCTCCTGGTTCTGATGCGATGTTTTACTTCTTTTCTCTCTTCCTATTTGTCAGATTAATAGTAGATTAATGTATTTGTTGACCTTTTTGTATTAATTTTGCAGGATAATATGTTTGATGAACTATGAATAAAAAAGGCGGAACTGCGGAATCCGGTAGATTAATATGTTTGTGGATAGGAACTTTCATTTGTACTATGGTTACAGGGGTGTATGTCTATATCTTCTATACTAGCTATAAAGAACAGATACCGGAATGGAATGCATTGGCGAAAGAAACATTCGTGGAGGCGCTGAATCTGGAGGTGCAGAAGCGAGGGGACATTGTTGTGCCATTTGTGGCTGTTGATTATCCTGAAGTGAAAACATTGGAAACCCCATTCAAAAGTCCTGTGACTTTGGCGAGCAAGTATGGAACGCATAGCTATGAAATACCGCGTGTGAAATTTGATAATAGTCTTATTAAAGATACCGAAAGGAGAATGTTGCTCAGCTATGTACTTGAGAAACACCCTCTGGATGCGGATGCGTTGAATCTATTTTGGGATAGTCTGTTGGTCGAGAAATCTGTAGCGGCTAATACCGGTATTCGTCTTTCAACTACTGATTTGTTGAAGAAGACGTCCACCGTTTATTCTTCCGATAGCATAAAAGTGCTACAGGGAGATAGCTTGTTGTCTCGCTATATAGGATTTCGTTGTGAAGTGGAGGCAACGGGGTTCATTGCTTATGACTGGTGGCAGGTATTAAAGGTATGGCCGCCCATCATGATATTACTCTTACTTTGGCTTTGTTTTTTCCTCCTTCTTTTATATTATAAACAGATTTCTTCCTTCTTGCGGCAAAAACTGGTGAAAAAGGAAACAGTCGTCTGTATTCAAGAGAAAAAGATAATTGTTGAAAGGAAAATGCATTTGGAGGAAGAAGCCGGGCAAACCGGATTATATGAACTGGCTGACGGGACTATTCTGGATTCAGAAAAAGGCATCCTGTTGAATGGAGAAAAGACGAAGAAACTCCGGCCTCAAGTAATTGCCTTGTTGAAGTTTTTTTTACAGACCAAAAATTATCGACTAACTGCAGAAGAAATAGATAAGGAACTGTGGCAGGGGAAAGGAAAGCCTAACCAACTCTATGGTGTTATTCATCATTTGCGTGAATCATTGAAAGGTATCTCTTCTCTTGTCGTGGAATATAGAGATGAATATTATTGTTTGAAAATGCCCCATTCCATCGAGAAAAACACAGAAAAAGGATAAAAAAGCGGCCTTACCGATGCTTACCAAAAGGCTTTCAAGTAAAGTTGGTAAGTCGTTGTAAGGCAAAATAGTTGGCATGATAGAAAATTCCGTCTACCTTTATGGACAAATATGAGGCAACTTTGTTTGTATGCTTCATACGGATATCTAATATAAATGTAGTGGAATATGAAAAACAAAATCAAAATTGCTGTAATCAGCTTGTGCGCAGTTAGCTCAATAACTGTTTTTTGTAGTCAGAAATCTTCCGGTAAACAAATGGATGATTTGCTATTGAAGAACGTAGAAGCTTTAGCTTGGGGTGAAGGAGGAGGATATACTAGTTGTTTTGGTGTAGGTAGTGTTGATTGCCCTACTACTCAATATAAAGTTGAATATGTAATGAGTGGTTATAGCCTTGAAAACCTCTATTAATATAATATTAGTGTTTCTCTTTGCGGCTTGTACTTCCGTGCCTGATGAGAGAATGACGTCCTATGTTGATTTTCCTGAAACAAGAGAATTGACAGCTCGGACTTTGTCATTGGATTCAGCTTTGTTTCGTTATCCTTATAGGGTACGTGTACAGGACGACAAGGCTGTAGTGCTTGATTTACATGGAACGGAATATTTCTTCCATGCCTTTCACTATCCCGGCTTTCATTATTTGTCCTCTTTCGGCAAGCGAGGCGATGCTCCCGAAGAGATGCTTTCAGCCGAAAATCTTCGATGGAATAGGAACTTTTTGTGGACACTTGATTCCAATAAGTCTGAATTAACCCGGTTAGGTTTTGCTTCATCCGGTGACTCATTGCTTCGTCTGGAGACAGTGAGTCTGGATGAAGAACTGCTTCGGGCACTGGACTTTGTGCAATATGATGATTCCACCTTCATCATTCCCGATTATTCCGGTGACGGTCGCTTCTGTTTGGTAAGTCGGCAGGGTAGGTTACTTCGTAAAATAGGGACTATTCCCACTACCAATGAGGATGCTTTGAAGGATGCCCGCCCTGCTTTAGCGCAAGCATGGCGAAGTTTCATTGATTACAATCCCCGTAATGGAGTGCTGGCAGCAGTTACTCAATTGGGTGAAGTTCTTGAAATTTATAATCTGAAAGATAGTACGCATATTGTACGTATTGGCCCTAATGGCGAACCGGAGTTTCAGATAGCCCAAGGTTATGGCATACCGACCGGTATCATGGGGTTCAGTGATATACAAGTGACAGATAGTGCTATTTATGTTGTCTTTCAAGGACGTGCATTTAAGGATATTATGCAGAAAGCGAAGCAAGGTATTAACTTACCGAATGGTGGACAGAATATTTATGTATTTAGTCTGGAGGGTAAACCGCTTCGGAAGTATGTATTGGATCACTATATTCACGGGATTTCAGTAGACGAGCAGAAGGGTGTTGTAATTGCTACGGATGTGAATAAGGATGAGCCGATAATAGAATATAAATTACTTTGATTTATTTAGAAATAATATAAATAGAAGGAATAAACGGTGAACGTATTGTTGGCGCATTGCGTACCATTTGTTCCAAATACCAAAAGAGAAAGGAGGTCTTGGCAAAGATAGTGATTAAAACTGAAATGGAAGTGTTTTTTCTGTCATTACGATAGAATGGCATGAAAAAGTTCTCACAAGATTTATAATCTTGTTTCTATGGTATAGTATAAGTATTATGCTTTTATTGATTGTTGGAAAATTCTTAATAAAAAGAAAAGTAACATGAAGAAATTAGTAAAAATAACTGTTGTTGTCGCATTTGCGGCAATTGCAGGATATGGCGTCTATGTAAATCAAAAAACTGACGCTTTGTCTGATTTGGCATTGGCTAATGTGGAAGCATTAGCTAATGGGGAATGGGGTACTGGATTTAATTGCCGATGGGCTGATGCAAACTATTGGTTTTGCACACCATTGGGTGATGGGTTAGGTTGCCCGTGTTTTATGTAAACAGGTGTGTGATAATTGTGACTTTTTAGTAGAAATTATTACACACCTCTATGCTAATAAATGATAATGTATGATTAAATATCTGTTGTCGTTATTCTTGGTCGTGTTGACATTTTCGTGCTCACCAATGACCAATTCGGATCGATATTCGTTGGAAAGGACGGATGAAGTTCTGTCTTTTCCGGTTATAGAAGAAGTTAGGGCGCCTCAAATCACAGTTTTTCTTTTTAAGGAAAAAGGAGAAAACTATTTGAGTTTTCAAAATTTGCCTAAAAGTGAAATCCTTATTTATTCAATGAAATCACAAAGCTTAGTCAAAAGATTGTGCTTGAATACAGAGGGAGATAATTCTGTACTCGGTGGCTTTGGGGGATATTACATAGCTGATATGGAACATATTTATATTCCAAGTATGTATGTTAGTAAAATATTTGTAGTAGACACTGCCGGAGTTGTAAAGCGGAAAATAGATTATTCAACAACTAAAGACGGACAACAGTTAAAACCTTTTATGCCAAGTGACAAATCCCAAATAGTGTTTATAGGTGACGATTTGTATATTCCTCAAACTGTAAATCTAAGGTTGGGTGATAAGGCTATAGAAAGGAGTCCGATTAAGGTGGTATTAGATACAATAGAGAATACATCGGAAGCACTTCCTATGAGATTTCCTCCCTTAATTAATTATAAAGACTTTGGAACAGTTGGTGCTTTTGGTGCTGAGTATTCTTTCTGCTATGATGGGAATCGCTTTATTTATTCTTTTGATGCTGATGAGGATTTGTACTTGACAACTTCTGCGCATGAGAAAGTTGAGAAAAAGAAAGCTAAAAGTAAATACATAGATCATGTAACTGTTTTTCGTTCAACAGAAGGAAACTTTCAAAAAATGGTGAGAGCACAATGTGAACATGCTTCCTATGGTAAAATTTTGTATGATAAATACAGAGATGTTTATTATAGATTTGTGTATCCCCCATGTGATACAAGTGATTATTTCGGAGATTATGTTGAACTACTTCGCTCTGGCAGAAAGAGGTTCTCAATAATGATATTAGATAACAAACTGAATGTTGTTGGAGAGACTTTTTTTCCAGCATATACTTATAATCCCAACCTTTCTTTTATACTAGAAGATGGATTGTATGTCAGTCTGAGTCATATTAAGAATCCTGACTATTCTGATGATATACTACGTTTTCAGAAGTTAGAGTTAAAAGAAATCAGAAAATAGATTATAATGAAATATATTCGGGTGGCTCTGTTAACAATACTTGTATTGTGTATGTATGCATCTTGTAGGCAGGATGCATCTAAAGAGAAGATGATTAATTTAGTCAAGAAATGGGAGAAAAAGCAGGTGATTTATCCTTCAGAGACTACTTTTACAATTTATGGAGAAGATACTGTGGTGGATTATGTAAAGTCGGGAGTAAAATATTCAATTGTTAGTTATATTGACTCTTTGGGATGTCTTAGTTGTAAGTTACAGGCAAAAGCTTGGAAAAGCTTTATAAAAACAATTGACTCAGTCTCGGATTATTCAATACCTGTAAATATATTTGTTCATAATAAGAACGGTGATGAATTGCTGTCAATTTTGAGAAAGGAGGCTTTTGATATCCCTATATGTTTAGATTTGAATGATTCACTTCGTCTTTTGAATGATTTTCCGGATGATATAGCATTTAGAACTTTTTTGCTTGATAAGGATAATCGAGTGGTAGCTATTGGTAACCCTATATTTAATCCTAAAATCAAAGAGTTATATCTGAATATTATTCATGACGAAGAAGTTGTAACGAGAAAAGGCAATGAAGCCTCAAAAACGGAATTGTTTATAGATAAGAATTTTGTTGATTTTGGAAGTTTTGATTGGCATAAGGAACAAAAAGGAGTTTTTGTATTTAGTAATCAGGGGGATATTCCTTTAGTCATTGAAGGAGTAATAACTTCTTGTGATTGTACTACTGTTGATTATCCTAAAGAACCTGTTCGTCCGGGTATGAGTGTGGAATTACTAACAGTGTATAAAGCTGATCATCCTGAATATTTTAATAAGACAATTACCGTATATTGCAATGTGGAAACTTCTCCGATAGTTTTGAGAATAACGGGAAATGCAGAACAGCAATAATTCTCATACCCAAAGGGGCTTAGGTTGGTATATTGATAAGATTCTTAACCTATTCTTAATGTTCTTTGGGGCAGCATTGATCTGGATATTTCTTCAAGTGACATGTATTGCCACATTCAAAATTCCCAGTGACTCTATGGAGCCGTCTTTGCTTGCAGGAGATAACATCTTGGTGAATAAGGGGGTAATGGGAGGACGTTTGTTCAATGTATGGGATGCTTTGGAAGGAAAGAATGTACATATATCTCGTTTGCCGGGATTAGGGAAGATAAAAAGGAATGATGTAATAGTCTTTAATTTCCCCTATTCTAAACAGCGCTGGGATAGTGTTGCCTTTGATGTGATGAAGTATTATGTAAAGCGCTGTGTTGCATTGCCGGGAGATACATTTGAAATAAAGGATGCACGATATAAGGTGCGAGGAAAGGATACGTCTTTGGGTAATGTGGAAATGCAAGAAACGTTGATGGGTTTAGTGAAGAGAGGGAAGGCGGAAGAGCAGGGAATTGTAATGAGGGGGTATCCTGATAATTCGGCATTTACTTGGGATATAGTGAACTTTGGACCTCTTTATATTCCGGCTAAAGGGGATAACCTGAAGATGGATTCTATGCATGTTATTCTATATAAGAACATAATAGAATGGGAACAAAAAAAGAAATTGTTTGTACGTGGAGATACTGTTTTACTGAATGATAGTGTGATACAGACCTACAGCTTTATAGAAAATTATTATTTTGTAGCGGGGGATAAGGTCATGAACTCTCAGGATTCCCGTTATTGGGGATTATTGCCTGAACCTTTTATTGTGGGAAAAGCCGTCAGGATATGGAAGTCGGTAGATAATAGTACAGATAGAATAAGGTGGAACCGGATATTTAAAAAGATAGAGTGATAAGGCTATGGATACATAGAGTAAAAGATGTGATGGCAGTGTCGCTGCTATTTGCTGTCGTCTGCTCTTTGTTGGGGGTGGTTGGGGTGACTACGCTTGAACTTCCTGTAGGGGAAAATGTAGGGCAATGGATATGGCTTGGTAAATCTACTCTGTTTTCAGCTGCTTGTATCATTATAACCTGCCTGTTACAACTTGTGAAGAGAGATTCCTTGAAAAAAGTGATGTGTTTCTTTCATTTTTCTGTCTATGTTTCATGGAGTTTGGTGCTTTGGGGGAGTGTCGAAGCTGTTTGGGGGGTGCGGCAATTGTATGGCTTTTCCGCTTCAGGTCACTCCCGCTATGCACTAACAGGGTCTTTCTTCAATCCGGGACCGTATGCAGGGTATTTGGCAATGGTGCTGCCTGTCTGCTTGCACTTGTATCTGCGTGCTCGTAAGGAACGCTTTGTTCGCTATAAAATAGAGAAAGTGGTAGTTGCAGTAGCGGGTATCTTGATTCTTTGTGTGTTGCCCGCTACAATGAGCCGTTCTGCCTGGGTGGCTGCGGCGGTTGGTTGCGGTTGGGTAGCATATATGCATCGCGATAAAAGTAAATGGAATGTGTTGTGGAAGAGGTACAAGAGGCGATTTATCTTATGGGGGGTAAGTGCACTTTTTATCTTGATGTTGGGAGGTGCCGGAGCGTTTCTTTTGAAACCTGATTCTGCATTGGGGCGTCTGTTTCTATGGAAAATAACCTGTCGGGCTGTTGTCAGCTATCCGTCAGGTTGTGACAAGGGATTCGCATTTGCTTATGGTGAGGCGCAGGAGGATTATTTTGCTCAAGGCAACTATGCCGAATGGGAAGAGCGTGTGGCCGGTAGTCCGGAATATGTGTTCAATGAATATTTGTCGCTGGCTTTGGCGGAAGGAGTTGCTGTCTGTCTAATAGTATTAATTGTTATTGGGACATGTTTATGGATAGGAGCGAAGCGTGGGCGCTATGGCATCTGCGGTGCAATTTTGTCTTTGCTTATCTTTTCCTTTTCTTCCTATCCTATGTGTTTTCCGGCTTTTGTGGTAGCAGGGGTATTCCTGCTTCTTGCTTGCGGGATAGGGGACGTTATCGGTAAGCCTCTTGTCTTGTGTGTCTGTCTCGTCCTGTGGGCAGGTGACAGTATGGAGAAGTGGCGGCAGGAAGAGGATGCCTGTCGGAAGTGGGTGTATGCCAAGATGTTTTATAGTTCGGGAGCTTATAAAGTTGCCAATAAATCTTATGGAGAACTGTATCCGGCATTGAAGGAGAAAGGGGTATTTCTGTTTGAGTACGGTCATAGCCTGCATAAGTCGGGCTTTTATAATGAGTCCAATAAGTATTTGAAAGAGGCTTGCTTGTACTCTACCGATCCAATGGTTCTGAATATCATAGGTAAGAACTATCAGGAACTGCATCGTTATGAACAGGCGGAAGCTTTTTTCTTACGGTCGGTTCATCGCTTGCCGGGCAGGATTTATCCCTATTATTTATTAGCAAATCTCTATGCTGAACCGGAGTTTTATCGGCCCGATAAATTGAAAGAGGTTGCTAATGTTGTGCTGACTAAAGAGCCTAAGGTGCATTCGACGGCCATTGAAGAGATGCGTAAAGAAATAAAGGAAATGGTAACAAAATAAATAACGGTAAGGAAGATACGGTCTAATATGAATGTGCCTTTCTTTTTTACATTAATATGTATGAATAAAATATATTATTTAATACTTGTATTGTTTGTCTCTTCATGTCAGAAAGATAAGCAGAATAATAGCTACTCACTTGTGGCAGTTGATGATTATTTATCTTTTTCGATTGATGAGAATACTCGTTTGCCCAAATTCTGTTTGTGGACATTTAGTGAAGGTGAAAATGAGTTTTTGACATTCCCCAATGTGGGAAAAGAAATATTATTTTATGATTTAAAAACTGGAAGTTTGGTAAATAAAACGGTTTTTGATACCGAAGGGAACAATGGAGTTGGCAATATATATGGTTATAGTGTTATAGATTTTAATCATATTTATATCGCAAGTCCTATGACTCCGACTATTTTTGTCACTGATACAACAGGGATCATCCATTCAAAAGTGAGGTATAATGTTGCAGATGACGGTTCTTCTTTGGTTCCTGCCTTAGCACATTCGATCACTTATTCTCCAATATATGTTTTTGGTGATAGCATATATCTCGCTCAAGACATGAACCTACAGTTATCTCATGGAAATAGTCCCTATGGAGTAATGATTGATAGGAAGACAAATAAAAAAGTGGTAACTCCATTGAAACATCGGCTTATTCTTGATGAGAAAGATTTACCTAGGGCGACAGGTGGAGCTGGGAAAGTTAGCGTTTGTTATGATGGCAGTGATTTTGTTTATTCTTCGGAATTAAGTGATTCTGTATGCAAGTTATCTCGTGATTTTGCTGTAACTATGTCATATTGTGCAAAAAGTAGGTATATAGATGCTCCAAAGGTCGAGGTCTTATCCCATGATGCAGATGTAGAGATGATATTGAAGCGGAAGTGCGAGTTACCAACTTATGGCAACTTGATTTATGATAAATACAGAAATGTCTATTATCGTTTTGCCTATCCTGCCACTGAACTGGATGAAGAAAGAAGTTATATGGAGATTTATCATAATGGTCGTAAACGCTTTTCTATTATTATATTGGATAAAGAAATGAATGTTTTGGGAGAAACTCTTTTTCCAGATTATACTTATAATGCTAATTTATTTTTTATTACTAAAGATGGGCTCTATTTAAGTGTTACTCACTTTAAGCGTCCTGATTTTGATGAAAATGTTTTGCGTTTTCAGAAAATAGAATTGCAGAAAGTTAAAATATAGTGTTTTATATGAGATCTATTTATACATTTGTATGTGTGTGCGCTCTGACTTTTCTATCTGCTTGCATCGAACAACAAGATAGTCGTTTAGAAAGCGCATTGAATATGGCAGGTACCAATAAAGGTGAGTTATTGAAGGTGTTAAGCCATTATCGGGAAAGTGATAATCAAAAATACCGTGCTGCATGTTTTCTTATAAAGAACATGCCCTATTATGGTTTCTATGAAGGGGAAGAATTACAAAAATATCTTCGCTATTTTGAGGCTCATTCCACTAATATAAAAGGGGCTCAATTCATTGTAGATTCACTGAAAAAGGCGGATGGAGAGTTTTCAATAGATATGCTTACCCGTAAAAAGGATATTGAGGTAGTAGACTCCGCTTTCTTAGTTGAACATATAGAATGGGCATTCAAGGTTTGGAAAGAACAGCCATGGGGAGGAAATGTAAATTTTGAGGATTTCTGTGAGTATATATTGCCCTATAGGGTTGGGGATGAGCCTCTTTCGTTATGGCGTAAGGAGTTGTATGATAAATATAATCCTCTGCTCGATAAATTCCGCAAATCAGCTGATAGCAATGATATAACAAAAGCGGCTCAGATTTTAATGGATACTTTAAGACAGGGGAAGTATCGCTATACAAGTCTTTTCCCCAAAGGACCTCATATAGGTCCGGTAGCATTGAAATGGAAAACAGGAAGTTGTCGTGAATTTGCTGATGCAATGATATATGTGATGCGTGCTCTTGGCGTTCCATGTGGTATGGATAGGGTAATACAGCGTGGCGATACTAATGCTTCGCATTTTTGGAATTTTATATTGGATAAGGGGCATAATACATATATGGCGGAATTTCCTTATCAAGAAAATTGGAAGAAGGCATCGGAATATGATATAACCAAAGGAAAAGTATATCGCGTGACTTATAGCCTGAATGAGGAATTGACAAAAGAATTGAAAGATGTGCCGTCTGTTCATCCTATTTTCAGATATCCTTTTTTTCATGATGTAACGGCTACTTATCTGGGACAACAGAATGGACAAATAGTTATTCCTCAAAAAGAACTGTATGATTGCCCTCGTACTGGTGAATTGGTATACTTGTGTTTTGCAAACAAACAAGAATGGGTTCCTGTCGCTTGTACTTTTTTTGACGGGAAGGCTGTTTGTTTTGATAATGTGGAAGGAGGGATAGTGGCTATTCTGGCAACATACAATGAGAAGGGGCTTCAAACATTGTCCAATCCTTTTACGCTAAACCATGATACGGGGGAGATTCATTATCTTAATCCATTGCAAGAATCCCATATAATTAGTGTTTATAAGAAGTTCTATTTTGCAGTTAAGAATTATTTTAATACTCGTATGATTGGTGGAGTAATAGAAGGCAGCAATCAGAAGGACTTTCAGAATGTGGATACGCTATTGTTAATAAAAGAGGCTCCCTATCGGCTGTATACTGTCGCTTATCTGGATCCGGATAGGGCATATAGGTATGTTTGCTATCGTGGTGGAAAAGGTAGTTATTGTAATATAGCAGAACTTTCTTTCTATGAAAACAGTTTGGATACATTACCGATGAAGGGGAAAATCATAGGTACTCCGGGATGTTACGGAGACGATGGCAGACGTGAATATACAAATGTCTTTGATGGTAATCCGGATACATCTTTTGATTATAAATTTCCGGATACCGGCTGGGCGGGTTTAGATTTAGGGAAATCTTATCGGGTAAGTAAGGCAATATATACTCCCCGAAATGATGTGAGTTTTATTTATAAGGATAATATTTACGAACTATTTTACTGGGATAAAGGGAACTGGAATTCTCTTGGCAGACAAACAGCTGTTGCTGATTCGTTAGTATATACTGTACCTCGGAATGCTTTGTTATATCTAAAGAATCATACAACAGGCAATGACGAAAGAATTTTTGAGTATGAGGGTCGAAGACAAATATTTTGGTGATATTAACGTCGATAAAAGTTCCTCCAGAGAGATTATGGATACTTATAAGGATAATTGGAGTGCTTGCTTATTATATCGTAATAAACAATTGACAAGGCAACTGGAAGACTATCAGAAAGTTACAGCATTAGTTGGATGCTCTTCTTCTCTTATGGTTGCAATGGGACAGTTATTGTGTCTGCATCAAAAACCGGCTTATGGAATTGTCAGGGATGAGGCAGAGTGGCATAGTTTGTTTATTGTCATTGATTTGCTTTATGGAGGGTGTTTGTTAGAAACTTTGGCATCATTCTGCTTGAGTGCTCAAGAACTGAGATTGTGCTATCTGATACGTGCCCGATTGACTAATAAGACTATTGCCCTCCTTTTTAATATTACGCCCAGGTCTGTGTTGAAGTCAAAACAGCGCATCAAGTCAAAACTATCTTTATCAGGTTCAGATAGTTTTGACAGATATATACAACAATGCTAACTTATTCGAAATAGATGTTTTATATAGAGAATAGCGGTTTGTAGGATACGAATAAAAAAGTCGTATTCTTTTTTGTAATTAGAAAAAAGTTTCTATCTTGATGCCGCAATAGAAAGCAAATATGAACTATGGAAAGACAGAAAGCGAAGCAAGGTATTAATTTACCGGATGGTGGACAAAATATTTATGTATTCAGTTTGGAAGGTAAGCCGCTTCGGAAGTATGTGTTGGAACACTATATTCATGGGATTTCAGTAGATGAGCAGAAGGGCATTATAATAGCTACGGATGTGAATAAGGATGAGTCGATAATAGAATATCGTTATCATTCTGCTGCAAATGAAAAACTCACTTAGTGAGAATGAAAAAATGAACCGGTTTTAAGCTGTGATGGCAGCATGACGCGAAATGATCTCAGCGAGATATTCTGTATCTTGCTTCTCTGCTGCACAATATTGGTTTGTGCTTGATATTGATAATTGAACGCATTTTTGATTAGAAAACAATTTTACAATGAAAAAGTTTTTGAAATATGCTTTTGTTGCAGCATTTGTGACAGTGGCAGGGTATGGTGTTTATGCGTCACAGAAGTCTGACGCTATGTCTGATATTATGCTGGCTAATGTGGAAGCATTGGCCTCATCTGGTGAAACGACGAGCTATTATCGTTTATTCCCTTGTTATAGTCATCTTTCACAAAATGAGTGTAAAATTAGCAATGACAATAATAGACCTATCTGCTATGCATCCTCTTATTGTCAGTAGGATGAGTGTGAGGAGTCATTTCCTTCTCTTGGTTTGCTTTTCCTTTCTTATTTCCTGCCAGTTTGCAGGAAATAAGAAAGAAATTGGTTACGGGGAGGAGGTGCAACTTAATGTGAAAGAAGTAGTTGTTCCGTCTTCCGATGTCCTCAATTTGAAATCTTACTATTTGTCGTTTGTCTATCAGTCTGACTCTTTGCAAATGTTGTATGGATATAATTATAAGATTCACGGGCTGGATTGCTTCAACTTAAAGAATAGGCAATCATCTCAAATTACATTCTTGGGAGATGGTAATTCGGCTGTAGTGCGTCCGGTGACGGGGTTGTATGTACAATCGCTTGATTCTATTTGGATTTATGACGGTTCGCAACGGGCTTTATTGTTGGATCGGCAGGGACAGCTTTTAAACGCAGTTAACTTGCGTGATGGCTTGACATCTAATGAACAGGTATTGATAGATTGTAACTTTGCAATTTCCACTTCTAAATTGTATTATGACGGACAGCATAAATCGTTGCTTTATGGCATCCAGGATACTTCCACTTCTCCCTATTCTTTTAAGGTGCGTGAGGCGTCTTTGAATGGTTCATTTCCTCCGGTGACGTATTTGTTGCAATCCTCTGTTTCTGTCTCTGATGTAAGCGGTGGCGATTATGGTAATATGAGCGGGATAAATATTTCATTTAGTGATGATGATATCCTTTATAACTACCCTGTGGAATCGCATGTGTATGTATTGGATCGCAGAACAAAGCAAACGAAAGTAGTAGATGCGGATAGCCGTTTTACAAAGAATGTAGCTGGGAAATGTCGATCACGGAGTGATTATTCGCAGTGGATAAGGCATGCGGTAGAAAATCCTCATTTTTATGATGTTATGTATCTTCCTGAAAAAGAGATGTATGTACGTCTGCATTTAGGGGAGCATACTTTTGACGCAACGTTGGATGCGGATGCTCTCATGGATGACCGTAATTTGTATCTTACCCTTTTTGATAAGGAACTTAATGTAGTAGGTGAAAGTCGTTTAGCTGTTCATCGGTATAATTATTATACAGCATGGACTGCCATGGGTAAAGGGATTCTTGTATTTGTAGATAACTTGATGTCTTCTGCAACTAAGACGGATAAGTTGGAAATGGATGTTATAGAGGTGCCCATGAGAACTGAAAAAAGAAGGTGAACGTATTGTCATTGCTTTAGAATATACTCAGACATGAGAGGGGTACATTGGCAGTAATCATTCTTGTATTTTGCTCAATAGAGTATTTTTAGAAACATAGAGGAAAGGGGGCGCATTTCTCATGTGCCTCTTCCTTTATCCAGAATTAAGATTTCATGTAACTTAAAATTGTTTTTATGAAATACCTTTTGTCTTTTATTCTGTTTGTCCTATTATGGGGCTGTTCTAATAATTCAGGCGTTGACAAGCACTTGCGTCATTCCGGTAATATAATAAATGTAAAAGAATTAGTCCGAGAAATAGTGATAGATACTCCTCTTATTGGCAGAGGGGCAAGACCTTATATTTTAGACAAATATTTTATTTTATCCGATGGTTATTCTGAAGATAACCAAATTTTTCTTTTTGATAAAAAGAATTTTTCATATATAGCAGGAATAGGACATTCTGGAGAAGGCCCTGATGAGATAACAAGTTTAGGAGAACTTATGCCGGACGTACTACATAAACGTATATATGTTGCTGATTACGGCAAGATGCAAATATCCGGTTATGATTTAGATAGTGTCTTGTTAAATCCGGACTATTTACCTAAATATAGATTAGAGATGAATAAAGCAGCTACGCCGGTAATGCTTTCCTATGGCAATGATACCCTTTGTTATGCTTGTTGTATTACGGCAGAACCGGGCAAACATTTTCAAGAGTCTTTAGTTACGTGGAATATGAAAACCGGAGATATACATCCATTGATAACTGGGCATCCGGAAGTTGAAAGAAAAAGGATTCGATATGCGGTTTCCTTTGAAAAGAACTTGATAGCAGTGAGCTATGATCATCACGATTTATTGGCCACTTATGACCTTCAAGGAAATCTTAAACATTATATTTATGGTCCTAATTGGGACAATGCGACAAGTAATGCTATGATTTATTATTATGGAAGCATTTGTATTTGTAATAATCATATTATTGTAGGTTATTCGGGTGAGAGAAATCCTGATGCGGGTAATATACATGTTTCTAAACTTTTGGTCTATGATTTGGATGGTAACTATATAAAGACGTTAAATGTGGGTTACAATATCATTATATTTTGTTATGATTCAGAATATAACCGGATTATAATGGTGTTAGATGATGAGATACAATTTGCTTATCTTGACTTAGACGGTCTTCTGGGCTAATATGTAAAAACAGAAATGAAAGATGATTGGAAAAAGTATATTGGCGTTTCAAAATCTTTTGTTTGTATGGAAAAATTGTAGTTTATTAATATCATAGCTTATGAAATTAGTATTATATCTTTTGGTGATTTTATTCTGTGGTGCATGTACCTCAAGGGAAACAAACGAGAAGTGGCAGAACCGGAGGGCGAATATCGTTAATGTAAAAGACGATGTGAAAGAAATAGATACGGAAGATGTCCTGATAGGTGCTGTGGCACAACCATATATGTGTGGTGAGTATTTGGCTGTCATCGACTATAAATCTTTTGATAAACTTGTGCATGTCTTTGATAAGCACACGTTTAAACATATATTGAGCCTTGGAGACATAGGCCAAGGACCAACAGAAATAGCCGTTATTGGATCTATTGCATGGAATGAGAAAGAGCATGATTTATATGTGACTGACAACGGGCAACGTAAAATCCTTAGGTATAATTTGGATAGCCTTTTCAATGACTCTCTATATGCTCCAACTGTCAAATTGAAATTTGGAAATGTGCCATTTCCTGATGAGTATTACTATATCAATGATACATTGTCGTATGGTTCGTTTATACAGACTACCATTTCTTCTTTCAAACAAACCAGTGGAAAATGGAATATGATAACAGGAGAAACAAAATTGATAGACTATGTTCATCCTGCAGATAAAAAGAAACGGGTGGCTTTTGCTGTCTCACTCCAATATAATACATTGGTGGAATGTAACCGACGATATGATTTGATAAGCTTGTATAATTTGGATGGAGAATTGCAATGCAATGTGTATGGTCCTGATTGGGATGAAAATGGTGATGGAAAGGAGCATTTTGAAGATGCAACTATCTGTGGTGATAAGATTGTTGTTTCATACGTAGGAGAAGATTGGAATCATAATGGTGGGGCGAGGATGCTTCATGTGTTTAATATTACGGGAGATTATCTAAAGACATTAGATATAGGACGTAGAATTAATGATTTATGTTATGATGAGGAGAATAAACGAATTATAATGAATTTGGATAGCGAATATCAATTTGCTTATCTTGATATAGAAAAATACCTTAATAATTAGAGATACTATGAAAGCATTATTTGGTGCCTTTGTCGTTATGTTATTTTTTGCTTGTTCTAATGAAAAAAAAGATAGAGTAGCAGGAGTACGGACAATAGACTTGTCAGGTTTGTCATTCAATTCATCCCTGAAACTATCAAGCTTTGCTGAATCAGTTGAAATTATACCTTTGGAAACGACTTCGCAGAGTCTGATAGGTGAGATCAGGAAGATATATTATCGGAATGGGCGCTATTATATGTTGGTGACTAATGGCTTGGCAAATGCACGGGCGTTGGTGTTTACTGAACAGGGCAAATTCCTTTATGAATTGAACCGTCTTGGACAAGGAAAGGGAGAGTATATAGAAATGGGGACTTTTGTACTGATGCCGAATGCTGATATAAAAGTTCTGGGCTGGAATAAAACCGTTACTTATGACTCTGTCGGTAACTATTTATATGAATCCCCTATGCCTTACTATGCTCATGATGCAATGGTATTTCCTGATGGATCTTATGTGTTGAGACATACGAACTTGATGGGATTACCAAATAAAGCGCTATATGCTTTTACGGAAAAAGATGAAGAACTCTCTTCGTTCTTAGACATTTCTCCCGTTGAAAAGACAAAGTTGAATTATTTTCTAAACTGGAATACTTTCTCAACCTATGCTGGGAAGCCTTGCTTTACATATTCTCATGCTGATACTATCTATTCGTTGGATGCCGATAAGGCTACTCCGGTTTTTTGTTTTGATTTTGGAAAGTATAAAGTGGATTATAGAGAAGTGGAACCTACTGATGATATGATAGCTATAGATAAGAAGATAAGAAATAAAGAATACGTTACTCTCTGGAGTTTTCAGTTTTATTCTGATCTGTTGATACTTGGTTTAGGCTTTGATGAAAAAGCGAGTTTGTGCTTTTATTCGTTGAAAACAGGTCAGTTTATGAATGGAATCAGGATTATGGATGATATGTATTTAAAAAATAATAGCCTGAAACTGAGATATACTAATCTTCCTCACATTGTAATTGATGGCTATTTGTATGCTCCGATAAGTCCTACGACTCTCATTAATGGATATACAAACTACAAACAATCAGCGTCTTCACAAGAATGGAATACTTTCAAACAGGAACATGCGTTCCTGGTGGATCTATGTGAAAGCATATCAGAAGAAGATAACCCGGTTTTATTGCGGATAAAATTAAAAAAGGTGGCGCAATGAATGATGTGTTTCACCGAAAAGTAGATGCCTGAATCCCGGGAAGAAAAAGAGAGAAAGGTATTTTATATAGAGAATGAAGAACAGCGGTTTGTAGGATGCGAATAAAAAAGTCGTATTCTTTTTTGTAATTAGAAAAAAGTCTCTATCTTGGCACCGCAATAAAAAGCAAATATGAACTATGGAAAGACAGAAAATTCATCGGGAATACCTCTTGAATGCAACTTCTAAAAGCATTCTTTGGTCCGCGATAAGTACCCCCACCGGTTTGGAGGGCTGGTTTGCAGACAGGGTGCAGTCGGACGATAAAGTTGTCACTTTCTTCTGGGGAAAGACAGAACATCGTGATGCAGAGATTATAGCTGTGCGGGCTTTCTCTTTTATTCGTTTCCGTTGGTTGGATGATGAATATGAACGGGAATACTTTGAATTAAAGATGACAAACAACGAACTGACTAATGATTTCGTATTGGAAGTAACAGACTTCACTGCTGCGGATGAAGCGAACGATTTACGCGAATTATGGGACTCTCAGGTAGAGACTCTACGGAGAACGTGCGGTTTTTAGTTAACTTTGATATAAAAATTTTCCACACTCCCTTTTTTATGCTAATTTTGTGTCTTCATTGCATGAAACGAGTAAAATGCTGCGCATAAAAAAGTTAGATATATTTATATTAAAGAGCTTCTGTACGCTCTTTATGGGCACTTTCTTCATTTGCCTTTTCATCTTCATGATGCAGTTCCTATGGAAGTACGTTGATGAGATGGTGGGAAAAGGATTGGAAATGAGTGTCCTTGCACAATTTTTCTTTTATTCTGCCCTGACATTGGTGCCGGCGTCGTTGCCATTGGCTATCTTGTTGGCAGCACTTATCACTTTTGGTAATTTTGGAGAACGTTTTGAGCTACTTGCCATGAAAGCGGCAGGTATCTCACTACTTAAGATTATGCGCCCATTGATTGTGTTTATCATTTTTATATGTGGCGTTTCTTTTTATTTCCAAAATGTGATAGGCCCGAAAGCACAGACCAAGTTGTGGACGTTATTAATCTCCATGAAGCAGAAATCCCCGGAATTGGATATACCGGAGGGAGTGTTTTATGATGAGATAGATGGATATAACCTATATGTGAAGCACAAGAACCGTAAGACGGGTATGCTTTATGATGTATTGATCTATAATTTTGAGAAAGGTTTCGAAAATGCTCAGATTATTAAATCCGATTCCGGTCGCCTGGAAATGACGGCAGATAAGCAGCACTTATATCTGCATCTTTATAATGGAGAGCAATTTGAGAACCTGAAGTCTCAGAATATGAATCAGAAGAATGTACCTTACCGGCGGGAAGCATTCCGGGAGAAACATGCTATCATTGAGTTCAACTCGGATTTTAATATGGTGGATGCCGGTATCATGAGTAGTCAGTCCAACAGTAAGGATATGGCGATGTTGCAAGCGGGTATCGATTCTATGACAGTGCAGAATGACAGTGTAGGACGTGCTTATTTCAAGGAAGCCATGAATGGTACCTATAAGATCACGGCAGACCTGAAAAAAGCAGATACTTTGAAAATAGAGCAGGCGCATTTGGGAGAATACAATGTAGACAGTCTTTTCAATGTAGCCACCTTATCACAGAAACAGAAGATTATCTCTACTGCAGTGAATCGTGCGGAAAGTGCGGGAAGCGATTGGAGTTTCAAGAGCTTTAACATCACGCAGACAGATACCAGTCTTCGACGCCACATGACGTCCTGGCACGAGAAGTTGACGCTTTCGGTGGCATGTCTTATATTCTTTTTTATCGGTGCCCCGTTGGGTGGAATTATCCGTAAGGGTGGTTTGGGAATGCCGGTTGTGGTGTCCGTGCTTATCTTTATTATCTATTATATTATTAATAATACGGGCTATAAGATGGCGCGTGACGGTCAGTGGATTGTATGGATGGGTATGTGGACAAGTACGGCTATCCTGGCTCCGTTGGGCGCGTTCCTTACTTATAAGTCTAATAATGACTCTGTGGTACTGAATGCCGATGCTTATATTAACTGGTTCAAGAAGATTGTAGGTATCCGTAGTGTACGTCATCTGTTCCGTAAGGAAGTAATTATACACGATCCTGATTATACTCATCTGCCGGCTGATTTGCAGGCATTGTCTGCTGATTGTCGTGCATACGCTGAGAGAAAAGCTTTGAAGCGTGCTCCTAATTATTTTAAATTATGGATGACAGATTCCAATGATGAGGAGATAGAAAACATAAATGATCGTCTGGAGAAATTGGTGGACGAAATGTCCAACACCAAATCTGTTCATTTGTTGAATGCGCTGAATAATTATCCTATTATTTCTGTTCATGCCCATTTGCGCCCTTTCCGTAATTATTGGCTGAATATGGTTTGCGGCTTGGTAGTACCTGTAGGATTATTTTTCTACTTCCGCATCTGGGCATTCCGTATCCGGTTGAATAAAGATATGGAGCGGATTATAAAAACCAATGAAGATGTTCAAAAGATAATAGAAACTAATCTGAAATAACCTAAATAAATAAAGGAGAAAACAGAATGGAAAAAGTGAAATTAGATACAATAGAAGAGGCTATTGAAGACTTCAAAGCTGGTAATTTTGTGATTGTAGTGGATGATGAAGACCGTGAAAATGAGGGTGACTTGATTATCGCTGCGGAAAAGATAACCCCTGAAAAGGTGAACTTCATGCTGAAACATGCGCGAGGAGTACTTTGTGCACCGATTACTGTATCCCGTTGTAAAGAGCTGGATTTACCTCATCAGGTAAGTGACAACACTTCTGTACTGGGCACACCTTTCACGGTGACTATCGATAAACTGGAAGGCTGTACTACCGGAGTTTCTGCTGCTGACCGTGCGGCTACCATACGGGCATTGGCTGACCCGGCTTCTACACCTGCAACGTTCGGACGTCCGGGACATATCAATCCGTTGTATGCTCAGGAGAAAGGTGTTTTGCGTCGTGCCGGACATACGGAAGCTACGATTGACATGGCTCGTATGGCAGGTTTGTATCCTGCAGGTGCCCTCATGGAAATCATGACTGAGGACGGTGGCATGGCGCGTCTGCCTGAGTTGAGAAAGATGGCTGATGAATTTAATCTGAAGCTGATTTCTATTCGTGATATGATTGCCTATCGCCTGAAACAAGAATCCATTGTGGAAGAAGGCGTAGAAGTAGATATGCCCACTGAACATGGACATTTCCGTTTGATCCCGTTCCGTCAGAAATCCAATGGCTTGGAACATGTGGCTTTGTTTAGAGGTACATGGGATCAGGATGAACCGATTCTGGTGCGTGTACACTCGTCTTGTGCTACAGGAGATATCTTTGGCTCTAAGCGTTGTGATTGCGGTGAGCAACTGCACAAAGCTATGGAAATGATTGATAAAGCCGGTAAGGGAGTGGTTGTTTATCTGAACCAGGAAGGTCGTGGTATCGGTCTGATGGAAAAGATGAAAGCCTATAAATTGCAGGAAGACGGTCTGGATACGGTAGATGCCAATATTTGCCTGGGACATTTGGCTGATGAACGCGACTATGGTGTAGGTGCTCAGATTCTGCGTGAACTGGGAGTACACAAAATGAGACTGATGACGAATAATCCGGTGAAACGTGTCGGGTTGGAGGCTTACGGTCTGGAAATTATAGAGATTGTTCCTATCGAGACAACTCCGAATCCATACAATGAACGTTATCTGCGTACTAAGAAAGAACGCATGGGTCACACGTTACATTTTAATAAGTAATTTGCTGTTTTGTTTTCTAATATCAAAGAAAATAGCTTAATTTGCAGCCAAATTTATGCAACAACCATAAAATAGATAGAAAAATGAATCAATTATCAGATCGTTTGAACAGTTTGTCGCCGTCGGCGACGCTGGCTATGTCGCAAAAGAGCGCTGAGTTGAAAGCACAAGGCGTTGACGTAATTAACCTGAGTGTGGGGGAGCCTGACTTTAATACTCCTGATCACATCAAAGAGGCTGCGAAAAAAGCGATAGACGACAACTTCTCTCGCTATTCTCCTGTTCCGGGATACCCGGCTTTGCGCAATGCAATCGTGGAGAAACTGAAAAAGGAAAACGGTCTGGAATATACAGCCGCACAAATCTCATGTGCAAACGGTGCCAAGCAATCGGTTTGCAATGCTGTATTGGTATTGGTGAATCCGGGTGATGAAGTTATTGTGCCTGCTCCATATTGGGTAAGTTATCCGGAAATGGTGAAACTGGCTGAAGGTACTCCGGTTATTGTTACTGCCGGTATCGAACAGGATTTCAAGATTACTCCTGCACAGTTGGAAGCTGCTATTACTCCGAAGACTAAGGCTCTGATTCTTTGTTCTCCTTCTAACCCGACCGGTTCGGTTTATACTCAGGAAGAACTGAAAGGCTTGGCTGACGTACTGGCAAAACATCCTCAGGTAATTGTAATTGCTGATGAGATTTATGAGCATATCAACTATATCGGCAAGCATCAGAGCATTGCCCAGTTCCCTGAAATGAAAGATCGTACGGTAATCGTAAACGGTGTTTCTAAGGCGTATGCTATGACAGGCTGGCGTATTGGTTTTATTGCCGGACCGGAATGGCTTGTAAAAGCCTGCAACAAGTTGCAAGGTCAATATACTTCAGGTCCTTGCTCTGTATCCCAGAAAGCTGCTGAGGCTGCTTACACAGGAACACAGGCTCCAGTAGAAGAAATGCGTAAAGCTTTCGAGCGTCGTCGTGATTTGATTGTGAAGTTGGCGAAGGAAGTTCCGGGATTCGAAGTGAATGTACCGCAGGGTGCTTTCTATCTGTTCCCGAAATGTGATTCTTTCTTTGGTAAGTCTGTTGGCGACCGTAAGATTGGCGACTCGGATGATTTGGCAATGTATCTGTTGGAGGTTGCCCACGTTGCATGTGTGGGTGGTGCTTCATTCGGTGCACCTGAGTGTATCCGCATGAGCTATGCAACCAGTGATGAGAATATTGTAGAAGCTATCCGTCGTATCAAGGCAGCATTGGCTGAACTGAAATAAGAGAAAGTATATAAATGAGAAAGCCCGGCTTCAGTTATGGAACCGGGCTTTTCTTTGTCTTTGAGTGTTGTTATTATTCTGCCGGGTGAATTGCTTCAGACGGACAAACATCAGCACAGGTACCACAATCTGTGCAAGTTTCAGGGTCGATAGAGTAGATATCACCTTCAGAGATAGCTCCTACCGGACATTCGTCAATACAAGTACCACAAGCAACACAACTGTCATTAATTACGTAAGCCATTTTCTTCAAATTTTAAATTATTAGTACTAATTAGTTCGGCAAAAATAGCGGTTTTCTTGATTAGTTGTTACCAATCATGTTTAAATTCCCTTAATTTGTACCTTGTCTAAATAATAAAGAAGAGAAAATGGGTGTACATGTGCAATAAAATGTCACTTTCACCGTTTTAGGGTTGTGAAGCGCATTTGTCTGATAATCCTTACTTTACTCCTTGCTTTCGGTGCTTCGGCACAGAAGCGGAAGGTGCAAAATCGCCCGTATATCGACCAGCGAAAGTGGCACTATGGCTTTTTAGCAGGCATTCATGTGCAAGACTATAAATTGGTGAATACGGGCTATGTGACGGAAGATGGCCAGACTTGGTTTGCAGATGTTCCTGAGTATTCTCCCGGATTTACGGTGGGGGTATTGGGCGAACTGTATCTGAATACTTTCCTTTCCCTACGTTTTATTCCAACACTGCATTTTGGAGATAAGAAAGTCGTATTCCGCGAACAAGCCAGCGGTGAAGAGTATTCCCAATCCATGAAGTCTGCCTACCTTTCGGTTCCGATAGATTTAAAATTTGCTGCTGAGCGTTTCAATAACTACCGGCCCTATGTGGTGGCAGGTATTGCTCCTACTTACGACTTCAGTGTGAAGAAACAGGGAGCCTTATTGGTAAAGCCTTTTGATTGCTATGTGGAAGTGGGTCTGGGATGCGATTTTTACTTACCCTATTTCAAGTTAATACCCGAGCTGAAATTTTGTTTCGGTCTGGCAAATCTGATTAAGAAAGAACGTAAGGACCTTACAGATCAATCGTTATTGAAGTTTACACAATCTGTTGATAAAATCACTTCACGTATGATAGTGCTCACTTTCTACTTTGAGTAGGCGCTATTCCTTATAGGAAATGGTAAATGTAATAGGGGTGCCTTCTTCTTCTTCGCTTATTACGAAACTCCCACCAAAGTGCTCGAATAGCAACTGATTAATCTTAAGTCGTATGGAGACTTGTTGAGATGAAAATGCAGGATCTGCTAACGGACTATTGATAATATGGAAGATCAGCAATTCATTTCTTTCATCCCTTTCCAGTCTCATCTTTACTTCGCGGTCGGTATCATTGGGCACAGGATAGAGTAACATATTTATCACTGCCTGATTGAAGCGATTGGCATCCATTCTGAGTACCTGGCTTTCCACATCCGTTTCCAGTTGGGCGTGGATATGTCCGTCACTATTTATCCGGGCCATTCCTACCAGGTCGCTGCACATTTCCCGTATCTCGCATTCCTGTATCTGGAACTTCATCATTTTGGCTTCCAGACGTGAGAGATCGAGTACATCGTTTACCAGCTGAATCAGTTCGGTAGAATTGGTCTGGATAATTTCGGAATACTCCTGTTTTTCCTTTTCATCCAGTCCCATATCCGTAGAGAGCAGTTGAGAAAATCCCACGACATTGTTTAGCGGAATACGGATGTTATAACTCATATTCGCAAGGAAGCGGCTTTTTACCTCATTGGCTTCTTCTGCAACCTGATTCAACCGGGCGGCTTCTTTGGCATCTCTTTGTAATCGTTTCCGACTGAGATACATGTTGACTACAAAAGTAATAAGAGCCAGTAGGGCTGTTCCTATTACAGCCAAAAAGATTATATGGATTTTAGCACGCCATTGCTCTCTTTGCAGCAGAAGTTTGTCCATGTCATACAAACTTTGTATCTGTTCCATTTGTGTGTGCGACAGATTTCTATAGAGTGAGTCCTTGTCGCGCATCACTTTTTTATAGATGTCAAGAGATTCGTTTGCCCGTCCCATATCTACCAATATATCTGCCTTCATGGCAGTGTACAAGATAACATCTGGGAAAGACATTTGCTTTACCAAGCGAATCGCATCATCCAGATATTCCAGGGATTTCTTGTAATCTTTTAGCGAACGGTGATATTCTGCATAGGCTTGCAAGCGGGAGATCTGATAGGGCAGGAAAGTGTTGGGAGTATAATATTCATCTACTTTCTGCAAGTGTTCCCATGCTTTCTCCATATCCTTTGTGCGGATATAGTAAAGGGCATATTGGGTTTCTATCCCCATGTATAATGCGGAATATGCGTTTTGTAGTGCAGGATTAGCAGTTATCAGTTCGTTTATGGCTGTTTGCATCTGTTCCAGAGAAGAGAACATCTTGTCATTTTCGTGCAGGAACGAATAAACCAGAATAGCTTTGGACAGTAAACTGATCTTGTCCATCGGACTATCTTGCGGACTCATCAGTTGGAAAGCTTCCTCTAATGCTTGTATTCCTTCTTCATAGCGTAGTGTAGCTATGTAACTGGTCATCAGACAGAGACATGCTTCCCGCATACCATTTCGGTCGTTTAGCTTCTTAGCTTTCTCGTACATGATGTTTGCTTCATAGATGGCAAATTCTATCTGCTGGTTGATCGTGTACATTTCTATCTGCAACTTCTTAGCTTTGAAGTAGTCATTGTAATAGTTATGCTTCTCTGCCAGGTTTTCCATTCTGTCCATCCATTGTGTGACGCGCACCAAGTCCAGTTTGTTGAAGAAGTAGATGATATGTTCGTAGGTGGCAAGACTCTGATATCGCAGATTGTTCTGCGCGGTAGCTTCTTGCAACAATTTGCTTTCATAATAAAGGAATACCGGTGTCTGCTGGTCCAACCGGGCAATATCATGCAGCACGTCCAACCGGGTAGAATCGTGTGGAGCAGAGACATAAATGCGCAACAGGCTGTCTTTTACAACAGTACTTCCAGCATTGGCTGATAATAAGCCGGAACTAAAAGCCAGACATAGTATGATCCACCGCTTCATCATGATTAATCCTCCTTCTTTGAGTTATTGCGTGTCTGGTGTATTGGATGTGTGAAAACGAAACGGGAGCCTCCTGTATAATCCGGGTCAATCCATATTTTGCCACCGATATGCTCAATAATTAACTGACAGATAGATAAGCCAAGTCCACTTCCTTGCGCATTTTCATCCAGTTTTTCAAAACGCTGGAATATGCTTGCCTGTTTTTCTTTCGGAATACCGCAACCGGTATCTGTTACAGAGAACAAAGCCATCTTTTCCGATTGCTTTTCCAATTTTAGCGTGATACTACCGTCAGGGGTAAATTTGGTTGCATTGATCAGCAGATTTATCAGCACTTGCTGCAGACGAGAGTCATCTGTTTCAATGTATAATTCTTCCAGTGATGTTTCAAACAATAATTCTGCTTGAGTTTGTTTTACTTTACCTACGGTGTCGGTTACATTCCGGCAAGTTGCCACAGCATCATGTTCGGCTATGCTGAATTGCATTTTCCCAAATTCCAGACTCGACAAGTCGATCACATCATTAATCAATTTCAGCAGAAGTTCGGAGTTCTGTTGGATGATGTCGGTACATTGTCTCCGGGTAGAGTCATCTAAGCCCTCTTCCGTCAGTAATGCAGAAAAGCCGGACAGAGCATTGAGAGGAGTTCGTATCTCGTGACTCATATTTGATAAGAATATACTCTTGGCACGTGTTGCATTTTCAGCATTATGACGCAATTGTTCCAGAGTTTCCGTAGACATTACTACTACTTTCTTCTGTCTTCTAAGCCAGATGGCAAGCATAGAGATGAAAGTCAGTAATCCTAATCCGATGAAGATAAGAACAACAACCATCTTGTTCTGCTGTGCCTTGTTTTCCAGTTCTATCTCATCAACCTGATAAGTAGCTTTCAGGGCATTAATCTGCCGGATATAGCTTTTTGATGCAAGGGTATCAGTAACACTGTATAGTTCCTTATAAATCTGGCAAGCCTCATCAAAGCGCCCCAGCAGTTTATATAAATAGATCTTTTCCGCACAAATCCATCGGTACTCTAGCGAGCGTTTATTATTGGATACCACTTCCAGAAGTTGGTTATAAAGTGCCAATGCTTCATCAGCCTTTTCCTTATCGTGGTAATCGGCTGCCAATGCGCGATAACAGGCAGCAGTGTAATAGTTGATGGAAAACTCATGGGCTATTTCATGAGTATGGTTTTTGTAAATCGAGTCTGCCTGGTGCAGATACTGGAGTGCAGTATCCTGATCTCCCGATGAGATGTAATAAGTTGCATTTTCTATAAGTATGGGGATGGCAAGCGGATGTTCCGGATTCTGTTCAAGAAGCGGATTCAGCTTCTCTACATATTCCATGGCCTCTTCCAGGCGATTCATTTGTTGTAGTTGCGTGGAGATTTTCACCAATAACCGGTAGGTTTGCGGGTTGTTTTCGGGCAGGTAACGCAGTGCATCCATATAAGAGCTCAAGGCTTTATCCTGTATGTTGGAGGCCGAATAAGCCTGTCCAATAGCCTGGTTGGAAAGAGCGATACCGAAATTGGATTTTATATCTTTAGCATATTCGTACATTAATCGTGCCCGGTCTATTGCCAGACTGAGGTCTCCTCGCATGATATATGCATTCACTTCCCACAGAACTAAAGTGAAGTAAGCTTCTTCTGTTTTGGGAGATTTCAGTGTGGGAGCCAGTTCATCGGTCCATGATATAATGCTGTCTATCGGTATGTTGGCATCATAAGGAACCTCTTTGGTTATGAGAGATTGCAAAGCAGTCAGACGTTCTTTGTCTGTACTGGTGGCGTGTGTTCCTGCTGCAAAAGAGAAGAGCAAAAAGCCTGTTACTGCTGATATTATCGCAATTTTTCTCAAAGTAAAAGATATGTTTTTGTTAGTTCATCCGCAAATGTAATGATAAAACTAAAAAAACAAAAGTATTTGTTGGATAAAAACTGCAATTACTTAATTATAATCATCAATAAAGCTCTAAACCGAATTCTTCTTTCAATTGCATTAAGGCATTATTCTTTTGTGCCATCAACTGGAATTTCTCCACACGGCTGTATGCACGCACTTTTTCAGTGGGGGCACTGACGCGGACAGTCATTGTTGCTTTGCTGTTTTTCAGTCGTTTGCGTAAGTAGCCTTGCAGGGTAGGGATCAGGTCTGTGAATTCTTTGGCTGCAATATCATTTTCCACTACGGCCTCAAATGTAGTTGCATTCAGCATTGTCAGGCGAATAACCTGCATACGCTTGGCAAGGGCGGTTTGCTCTTGGGGCAAGCGTCCGGCGTACTCCTGCCAATAGTAGTTGACATCCTTTTCATTGAAGATAAAATCTTCTTCAGGCTGTGCATTTTGCTGTACTGCTGATGCTGCAGCTTGTTTTTTTTCTTCTTCTTCACCCCGTGGATGCTTGATTGAGACTCCTAAACCAGACATCTTCATAACAGGGATTTTCTTTTCCTCTTTTCCTTGTGCCATTAATACGGCAGTAGGAGTGGGGCGAGCTGTTTGCGAACCAAAAGGCTGTTGGACTTGCGGAGATGCAGGGACAGCCTGGGCTGCAGGAGCTTGTTGCACCGGCTGGGGTTGTGCCGGAGCGGCAGTTGCTTGCGGTTGGGGCATAGCATGTGCGGCCTGTGGCTGCTGAGCGGTGGCAGGCTGCGAGAATATGGGTTTGATAGATTGTTTAGGGCCATGCCCACCACTGACGTCATCCCCCTCGGCGGTAAGCTGGGCAATCTGTATCAGAGTCAATTCCACCAGTAACCGCTTATTTTTACTGGCGCGGTAATTTAAATCGCAATCATTACAAAGCTTCATAGCGCGATACAGGAAAGGTAGCGGACATTTCTGTGCCTGTGTCTGGTAGCGCTCCCGGATGCTGGCACCTACCTCAAGTAGTGACAGGGTGGCGGGATCTTTACTCACAAGTAAATCACGGAAGTGGGATGACAATCCTGTTACGAAATGGCTGGCATCGAAACCTTTATTCAGCACATCATTCAGTAACAGCAATGCATCGCTGATCTGGTTTGCCAGAAAATGATCCGTCAACCGGAAATAATATTCGTAGTCCAGTACATTCAGGTTTTCAATAACACTTTTGTAACTGATGTGCCCACCGGTGAAGCTGACTACTTGGTCGAAAATAGACAAAGCATCACGCATACCGCCATCAGCTTTCAGTGCAATGACATTCAAGGCTTCCGGTTCGGCGCTAATACCTTCTTTTGAAGCAACGTATGCCAGATGGGCAACCGTATCATCCACATTGATGCGGTTAAAGTCATATATCTGGCAACGGGACAAGATAGTAGGTAGAATCTTGTGCTTTTCTGTAGTTGCCAGGATAAAGATGGCATGACGGGGTGGTTCTTCCAGCGTTTTCAGGAAAGCGTTGAAAGCCGAAGCGGACAACATGTGTACCTCGTCGATGATATATACTTTATATTTTCCTATCTGGGGCGGAATACGCACCTGTTCCACCAGTTGGCGGATATCGTCAACGGAGTTGTTGGATGCGGCATCCAGTTCATGGATGTTGTATGACCGCTGTTCGTTGAACGCTGTACACGATTCACATTGGTTGCACGCTTCACCTTCTGCAGTAGGATTCATACAGTTGATGGTCTTAGCGAAGATGCGGGCGCAAGTAGTCTTTCCCACACCGCGCGGACCGCAGAACAGGTAGGCATGTGCCAGTTTGCCGGTAGCGATGGCGTTTTTCAGCGTAGTGGTCAGGGCACGTTGTCCCACTACCGACTCAAAGGTCGTAGGACGATATTTTCGTGCCGATACGATATAATTTTCCATGATTTGGGATATTCTTGTCCGTTACAATTTGTGCAAATGTACATAAAAAAAAGGAATTTCTCAGTTATTCCTCTTATCTTTGTAGGCGAAGAATCCCCTCCCGGTTTCTTTTTAATTATTAATTCTTTAATTATTAATTTGTTTATCAATGGATAAATTAGCGACACTTTGGGCTTTTGTCCGCAGGCGTAAATACTTGATTACGTTTGTTGCATTTGTAGTGATTGTGGGTTTTCTGGATGAAAACAGTATCGTGCGCCGTATGAGTTATGCGAATGAAATCAGTCGCCTGAATTCTGAGATAGAGAAATACCGGGCGGAATATGAAGAGAATACAGAACGGCTGAATGAGCTGGCTGTAGATTCCGGTGCCATCGAGCGTATTGCGCGTGAGAAGTACCTGATGAAGAAACCAAATGAGGATATTTACGTATTTGAAGAAGACATCGAAAAATGAAATCCCTGATACCTGCTTTGTTTACTGTAGGCGCTTTGATGGTACTGTTTGGTGCTGCCGTCTACATCACCGGCTGGGAGGTTGCTCCCTATGTTTATACAATTGGTGCTACTATGGTGGCATTGGCCCAGATCAATTCTCCTTCCAAGAGTAGCAGGGCCAATGTAAAACGCCTCCGCCGCCAACAGATTTTCGGTGCATTGCTGTTGGTGCTCACCGGCGCATTCATGTTCTTTACTCATGGAAATGAGTGGATCGTGTGCCTGACGGTTGCCGCCATACTTGAGCTATACACTGCTATCCGTATTCCACAGGAGGAGGCTAAAGAATAATATATTAAAAAGTAAATCCCACTCCGATATAGTATCCCAGCTTCTTGGACTGATTCGAATAGTTAAGTTCAGCTTCGATGGGCCCTATAATGCTGTTGTAGCAATATCCTATGCTGCCTCCTGCCAATCCATGGGTATTTGTTCCACCGAATAGATTTTCTATTTTGTTGGCTGTCCGTCCGTAACTGCCCCGCACTACGATATACTGATTCTTGTAAGTTCGTGCTCTGACTCCCAACATCCCTGTCAGTATAGCATCCGGACTTGTTTCGATGTGATTGATACCCGTGAAAGGAATTTGTTGTTCCATATATCTTCCCGGTACATTTCCACCGACAAAGTTCGATATCGCCAGTGATTGCGTATTTTTCCTGACTACCCTGCCATATACCGACGGCATGATGGTAAATACCTGGTTCGGTGAGAAATATCCACTCCAATGTGTCTGAAATACCGATACGGGACTACCCGAACCGTAAGCTATCATGTTATCCGTATAGAGCCTGTACGACGCTTCCCATTCCATTCCCTGCGTAGAGAACCGCTGGTTGTTCAGACTATTGTACATGACACTGGCCTGATAACTGAGCAAAGCCTTGTCACTTGATTTAGTAATAGAAACATCCGGTCCCGACGACCAGTCGTGATAATTATACTTCTCAAAATGAATACCTGCCTTGACGAGCAACTTGTACCAGCTTTTCGTAAATCCTATCCAAGCCGTGTGATGCACATAAGTCAGATTCATCAGCCGGTCACCTTCTTTATAAAGATTGAAGTCATTATATCCTATCTGATATCCTGTACTGAGATCCCAATTATTGCGTAGTGAGTACGTGTATTCCAGTTGTCCGAAAGTCCGCTTACCCAGCCGGGTAGTGGCGCTTAGTTGCGATTTCTTCTGTTTTCCGAGATATGCCCTTGCATTCAGTAACAATACGGCTAACTCTTCATTATCAAATCTGCCTCCTATATTTATAGTATTCACCGGCTTTTCATGTGGAGAAATTTGTGCTACGGAGGGGATCGTATCCAGCATGGTGCGCGTTGGTATTTTGAAAGGACCGGGATATTCTGCGCGATACTCCGTGCCGATACCTATTTCTTTTTTCAGTGCAATCAGTTTTTCCCAATCTTTCATGGCGGCCTCTTTACCCCTGCGCATCAGTGTGTCCAATGCTTCATGGTTGAAGCTTGCTGCCGAGTATCCATCCACATCTACCTGGATATGGATATTACTATCTTTTACATTTTTCCTGTAGCTTTCTTCTCCCACCAGGTTTATGATTTGTCCCAGCACGCTTGAGAGACTTGTCAGCTCATCCGCTTTCATTAATGGATTCTGTACATCGACCCCGATAATAATTTCCGCTCCCATTTGCCGGGCTATATCTACGGGGTAATTATCTATCAGTCCGCCGTCCACCAGTACTTTCCCATTGAGATAAACCGGAGCGAATACTCCCGGAATAGACATGCTGGCACGCATTGCTGTGGCCAGTATGCCGTTGTGGAAAACGACCTTGCTGCCATTTACTATGTTGTCCGATACGCAAGCGAACGGGATGGGGAGCCGATTGAAGGAGATAGAGTCATGATAACCCACTGTCAATTCGGAAAGCAACCGTGATATGTTTCTTCCTTTTATAATCCCTGCATCGGATACATGCGCTGATTTTCCAGCAATTGGAACAGAGAGCAAGTACTGTTTTTCCCTTAGCTTTTCGCTCAGCAGTGTGGTTCCCGGATCGGGGGTGTCAGACAGCAGAAACTTCCAGTTTTGCGCATTGACAATGCTGTCCAATTGCTGTGGGGTGTAGCCGATGGAGTATAGTCCGCCGACGAGGGCTCCCATACTGGTACCTACTACATAATCTATCGGAATTCCGGCTTCTTCTATCACTTTCAGTGCTCCGATGTGCGCCACTCCTTTGGCGCCACCGCCACTTAACACTACTCCGACTTTTTTGCGGTTCTGCGCTCCGAGCGTACAGGCGGAAAGCAGGACAATTATTAATAAGGATAAAGATTTATATTTCATAATTGGTGATTTGTTACTAATCATTTAGATAAGTAACAAATAAAGTAGGTAAATAGATTCATATCTTACCCTTCCTTTTCACTCCTATACCGTATCGGTGATATTCCCAAATGCCCTTTTACATACTTTCCGAAAAAAGATTGATTCGGGAAGTTGAATTCTTCTGCAATTTCTTTGATGGATTTATCAGAATGTTTCAGCCGGTATTTGATGTGCTCTATGGCACTCTCGTTTATCAGATCCAGTGGAGCCCTGCCGCACGCTTGCTTAATGACCTTTGAAAAATGCTTGGGGGTATAGCAAAGTGCATCGGCAAAATAAGTCACCGAACGGTGCATTCCATTATCTTTCGACAGTAACACCATGAACTTCCGTAAGATATGATCAGCTTGTTTAATGCTTTCTTTCGGGAACGCAGCTTTCTCCGATTCGGCCATTTCCTTGTTGAGATAACCCAGCATCTCGCAAAAAAGAGCAGAAAACAGATGTTGTACCACTGCTTTGTGGTAACAATGAGGCTCATCATTAATTTTTGCCATAATTAGCTCTCCGTAGTATTTAAAAATACTGCTATCATTCTCTCTGCTAATAGATTTTATCGGATTGTTGTGGATATGAATGGCGGTGTCCCACGTGTCTTTTTCTACCTTGAGGATACGTTGCAGGAAACGGGTAGAGAACCCTGCAAGCCTTATCTTATATTTAGGACTCATCATCGTATGTCCGATAATGGTGTTAGGGAGACCCAGTAGTAAATCGCCCGGTTGCAATTGGTAAGTCTTATTGTTGATGTCCAGTTGAATGCATCCTTCTATGCAGACGGCAATGAGGAAACATTCCAGTCTGACTATTTCATTACTATAAGGTATTCCATCCAGACTGTTCACTATCGCGAAGTCATCGTCTAAATAGTCAAGAATATGCTGACTGTTCTTAAAGTCTTCAATGGTAACGGTCTTAATGTTCTCTTTTTCCATATTATTTCCTTTTTTCTTTTTGCAAAGTTGGTGAATTATGAGGAAAACAGGATGTCCTATAAGCCTTTAATTTTGTCCTATATGTTGCTTATTGATAATTAGTTAGCATTAAAAATGGTAAATAACGAAAATGGAACATTCTTGGGGGAAAATTGGTCACTATGTCCTTGTTCCTTTCTTCTACATTTGTCCCAGTTTTAACAAATGACAATTAAGAGAAAGTATGATTACAGTGAACAAAAAATGGTTACGGCTGATAGGGATTGTCGGTTGTACAGTGTGGATGGCATCTTGCAAGCAGGCAACAGATGCGGGAGTGAAACCTTCTTATGCAACTATGAAAGTAGAAGTGGCGGATAAGGAGCTTTCCACCTCATATTCGGCTACTATTCGCGGGCGGCAGGATATCGACATCTATCCGCAGGTATCGGGTACTATCGAAAAACTTTGTGTAACCGAAGGGCAGACAGTGCGTCGCGGACAATTACTTTTCGTTATCGATCAGATTCCGTACAGAGCTGCGCTCAAAACTGCCACCGCCAACGTAGAGGCTGCACGTGCTGCAATGGCTACCGCCGAACTCACCTACAAGAGTAACAAAGAACTGTATGCGCAAAAAGTAGTTTCAGAGTTCAGCCTGAAAACGGCTGAGAATACATTCCTCACCGCCAAAGCACAATTGACGCAGGCCGAGGCACAGGAAACAAATGCCCACAACAACCTCTCCTATACTGAAGTGAAAAGTCCCAGTGACGGAGTGGTGGGTGCATTGCCCTATCGTGCAGGTGCATTGGTAAGTGCCAACATACCTTATCCGTTGACTACGGTTAGTGATAACTCGGATATGTATGTCTATTTCTCCATGAACGAAAATCAGTTGTTGGCTCTTACCCGCCAGTACGGCAGCATGGACGAAGCATTGAAGAACATGCCGGAAGTGGAATTGGTATTGAATGATAATTCGGTATATAATAAGAAAGGTATAATAGAATCCATCAGCGGAGTTATCGACCGCCAGACAGGTACTGTAATGGCGCGTGTAGTATTTCCTAATGAATCACGCCTGCTTCATAGCGGAGCGTCCGGTACGGTAGTGGTACCGAGCATTTATAAAGATTGTATTGCCATTCCGCAGGGAGCCACAGTGCAGATGCAGGATAAAGTAGTAGTATATAAGGTAGTGGATGGTAAAGCCGTCTCTACGCTGGTCACAGTATCCGGCATCAGCGACGGGCGCGAATATGTGGTGCTGAGCGGACTGAACCCCGGTGATGAAATCGTATCAGAAGGTGCCGGGTTGATGCGTGAGGGTACGCAAGTTAAATAAGGAGGAGATTAAATTATGAAAGGAAACATATTTATAAAGCGGCCGGTGATGGCTATATCCATCTCCGTGCTGATTCTGGTCATAGGGCTTATTTCGCTCCTTACGCTGCCGGTAGAGCAGTATCCTGACATTGCGCCTCCTACGGTATATGTAAGCGCCCAATATACGGGTGCCGATGCTGAGGCAGTGATGAACAGCGTTATCATGCCGTTGGAAGAAAGTATCAATGGTGTGGAGAATATGATGTATATCACTTCCACAGCTTCCAATTCCGGTCTGGCTATTATACAGGTTTACTTCAAACAAGGCACCGACCCCGACATGGCGGCGGTAAATGTACAGAACCGTGTAGCCAAGGCACAGGGATTGCTGCCCGCCGAGGTAACTAAAATCGGTGTAAGCACGCAGAAACGTCAGACTAGCTTCCTACAGATCGGTGCTATGGTCTGCAACGATGGACGTTACGATCAGACCTTCCTTGCCAACTATCTGGATATTAACGTACTTCCCCAGATCAAACGTATCGAAGGGGTAGGAGACGTTATGGAGTTGGGTGATACCTATAGTATGCGTATCTGGCTGAAGCCGGAGCGGATGGCACAATACAGCCTGGTTCCTTCGGACATAACGGCCGTGTTGGGCGAACAGAACATTGAAGCTCCTACCGGTTCGTTGGGCGAAAGTTCGAAGAATGTGTTCCAGTTTACCATGAAATACCGCGGTAGGTTGAAGAGCGTGGAAGAATTTCAGAATACGGTGATCCGTTCGCAGAGCGACGGCTCTGTGCTCCGCCTGAAAGACGTGGCCGATGTGCAACTGGGCACGATGACCTATAGTTTCCGTAGTGAAATGGATAGTAAACCTGCCGTTCTCTACATGGTATTCCAGACGGCAGGCTCCAATGCAACCGCTGTGAATAAAGAAATCACTGCCCAGATGAAGCAAATGGAAAAGAATCTTCCGGAGGGAACGGAATTCGTCACGATGATGAGCTCGAACGACTTCCTTTTCGCTTCTATCCATAATGTGGTGGAAACACTGATTATTGCTATCCTTCTGGTTATTCTGGTGGTGTACTTCTTCTTGCAGGATCTCAAAAGTACGCTCATTCCGTCCATCTCCATCATCGTGTCGCTGGTGGGTACATTCGCCTGCCTGGTGGCTGCCGGGTTCAGTCTCAACATCCTGACGCTGTTTGCATTGGTGCTTGCCATCGGTACGGTGGTGGATGATGCCATTGTGGTGGTGGAAGCGGTGCAATCCAAGTTCGATGCCGGATATAAATCGGCTTATCTCGCTACCAAAGATGCGATGGGAGATGTAACGATGGCTATCGTTTCCTGTACCTGTGTGTTCATGGCTGTGTTTATTCCTGTGACGTTCATGGGTGGAACCTCCGGTGTGTTCTATACACAGTTTGGTATCACGATGGCAACTGCCGTAGGTATCTCTATGATTTCGGCTCTGACGTTGTGTCCGGCTCTGTGTGCCATCATGATGCGCCCGTCGGACGGAACCAAGAGCGCCAAGAGTATCAACGGCCGGGTGCGTGCAGCTTACAATGCTTCATTCAATGCCGTGCTGGGTAAATATAAGAAAGGTGTGATGTACTTCATCCGTCACCGCTGGATGGTGTGGACCTCATTGATAGCTGCTGTTGTATTGCTGGTTTATCTGATGAGTACTACTAAGACAGGGCTTGTTCCGCAGGAAGACCAGGGCGTCATCATGGTGAACGTCAGCATCTCTCCGGGAAGCACGCTCGATGAAACAACGAGGGTAATGGATAAGCTTGAAAGTATTCTTCAAGATACGCCCGAAATAGAACATTATGCCCGCGTAGCAGGCTATGGACTTATATCCGGCCAAGGAACTTCTTACGGTACCATTATTGTCCGTCTGAAGGACTGGAGTGAACGGAAAGGGAAAGATCATAGTTCGGATGCGGTGGTTGCCCGCCTCAATGGGCAGTTCTACGGTATCAAGGAAGCACAAGTATTCAGTTTCCAGCCGGGTATGATTCCGGGTTATGGTATGGGTAACTCTATCGAGCTGAACCTTCAGGACAGGACCGGTGGCGATATGGCAACGTTCTACCAGGCGGTAATAGACTATTTGGGTGCCTTGAACCAGCGTCCCGAAGTAGATATGGCTTATACCGCTTACGCCATTAACTTCCCGCAGGTATCGGTAGAAGTCGATGCAGCCAAATGTAAGCGTGCAGGAATTTCTCCGGGTGCAGTGCTCGATGCATTGGGCAGCTACTGTGGTGGTGCATACATTTCCAACTATAACCAGTTTGGTAAAGTGTATCGTGTGATGATGCAGGCTTCACCTGAGTATCGCCTGGACGAGCAGTCACTGGACAACATGTTTGTACGCAATGGCGCAGAAATGGCTCCGGTAAGCCAGTTCGTGACACTGAAGAAAGTGTTGGGGCCGGAAACTACCAACCGTTTCAACCTCTACAGCTCCATTGCAGCCAATGTGAACCCTGCCGAAGGTTACTCTTCGGGGGAAGTGCAAAAGGCTATCGAAGAAGTGGCTGAACAGGTTCTGCCTACGGGCTACGGATATGAATACGGAGGTATGGCTCGTGAAGAAGCAAGTACCGGTGGCGGACAGACGATTTTCATTTATGCCATTTGTGTATTCCTGATCTATCTGATTCTGGCATGTCTTTACGAGAGTTTCCTGGTACCGTTTGCCGTTATCTTCTCCGTTCCGTTCGGATTGATGGGATCGTTCCTCTTTGCCAAGTTCCTCGGACTTGAAAACAACATCTACCTGCAAACGGGTGTGATTATGTTGATCGGTCTGCTGGCCAAGACGGCTATCCTGATTACGGAATATGCCATAGAACGTCGCCGTAAGGGTATGGGTATTGTGGAGTCTGCTTACTCTGCCGCACAAGTCCGTCTGCGTCCTATCCTGATGACGGTGCTGACGATGATCTTCGGTATGCTTCCGTTGATGTTCTCTTCTGGTGCAGGTGCCAATGGTAACAGTTCACTGGGTACGGGTGTTGTAGGCGGTATGCTTGTCGGAACATTGGCTCTGCTCTTCGTGGTACCTGTGTTCTACATTATCTTTGAGTTCCTGCAGGAGAAAATCCGTCCGCCGATGGAAGAAGAAGCAGACGTGCAGGTGTTGCTTGAAAAGGAGAAGAGTGAAGCTGAACGAAGTGGTAAATAAATGAAAGGAGGAATGATGTATCAAGGTGAAATATTCTGGATAGAGCAGGTGGTGGCATATTGCATTGCCTTGATTCTATGGTGCATTATTGATAAGATCAATTCCCGGAAACATATTAAAGATACTGAAGAATGAAAAAACAAATCATCACATTAGCTGTCACCGGCCTGCTGCTGAGCGGTTGTGGCATCTATACCAAATACGAGCCCACTACTTCTGTCCCCGACCAGCTTTATGGTGGGGAGGTAGTGACCGAAGACACTGCCAGTCTGGGTAATATGGATTGGCGGGAGCTCTTTACCGATCCTCATTTGCAATCCCTCATCGAGCAGGGATTGCAGAATAACACCGACTATCAGTCTGCCGAGCTTCGCGTAGAAGAGGCACAGGCAACGCTGATGTCTGCCAAGCTTGCTTTCCTGCCTGCTTTTGCTCTTGCTCCGCAGGGCACTGTGAGCAGTTTCGATACGCATAAGGCTACACAGGCTTATTCACTGCCCGTTACTGCCAGTTGGGAACTGGATGTTTTCGGCCGTATGCGCAATGCCAAGAAGCAGTCGAAAGCATTGTATGCCCAAAGCCAGGACTACCGTCAGGCTGTGCGTACCCAATTGATTGCAGGAATAGCTAATACTTACTATACGCTGTTGATGCTGGACGAGCAACTCGCCATCTCCCGGCAGACAGAAGAGGCATGGAAAGAAACCGTGGCATCCACCCGCGCCCTGATGAACGCCGGAATGGCGAATGAATCGGCCGTATCGCAGATGGAAGCTACTTACTATCAGGTACAAGGCTCTGTGCTCGACTTGCAGAAGCAGATCAGTCAGACCGAGAACAGTCTTGCCCTTTTGCTTGCCGAAACACCCCGTCACTACGAACGTGGCAGTTTGCAGCAGCAGCAGCAATTCCCCGCCGACTTCTCGGTAGGTATTCCTGTGCAGATGCTTTCCGGGCGACCGGATGTGCGTAGTGCCGAACGTTCACTCGAAGCAGCATTCTATGGTACGAATCAGGCTCGTTCCGCTTTCTATCCTTCCATTACTTTAAGTGGAAGTGCTGGTTGGACGAACTCGGCAGGAAGCATTATTCTCAATCCGGGCAAGTTTCTGGCATCTGCTGTAGGTTCATTGACGCAGCCACTTTTCAATCGGGGGCAGGTTATGGCTCAATACCGCATTGCCCGTGCACGGCAGGAAGAGGCTGCACTTGCCTTCCAGCAGAGCTTGCTTAATGCAGGCAGTGAGGTAAACGATGCTTTGACGGCTTACCAGACCAGCCAGGGGAAGAAGCTCCTGCTGGATAAACAGGTTGCTTCTCTGCAGACTGCCCTGAAAAGCACTTCTTTACTGATGGAGCATGGCAACACTACCTATCTGGAAGTGCTTACGGCCCGGCAGACTTTGCTAAGTGCGCAACTGTCGCAAACAGCCAATCATTTTACCGAAATACAAAGCTTAATTAATCTGTTCCAAGCATTGGGAGGAGGACAAGACTAAATCTCTGTATTATACTCTCTTTCTGTTACATTACTTCTATGAAAGAAGAGCCGCCCGGAAGGTGTTCCGTGGCGGCTCTTTTAATTTTTGATAGATGATTCTTTTGTCTATTTATTGAGGCGTTTTATATCGTATTCCTTGATTTCTATCTTATCAATGAAGGGATTGGCATTGAGTGTTATTCCTTTTCACAGACTCCATTCCATAAACATTCGCTGTTTGATACACATTTTCTTTCTTCATTCTCGAAAGCTATATATACTGTGAGGTTCTCTTTTAGCCATTCTTCAGGCAGCGGGAGCTCACAATAGCTATCGCTGCGTCGTGCGGTGTGGAGATGATAGACGGCTTGTCTTGTCATTTTGTTATACACCAGTGTCATCACGTTGTCCTCTTCCTGAGCATCGCCCCGGCCGCTGTTGTTTATCCAGGTAAATATTGCCTTGCCTTTTTCCAATTTTACATTGGCTTCCATTGCGGTAGTCAGAGTGCCTTGTGCTATCTTTACCTTCTCGTAATCAATACTTGCTCCTTCCGGGGTTTGTTCTATAGCGTTTGCCATGACGTATGACATTGCAGCAGTGAATCCCGTACGTTTTCCCGCACAATCTCGGTATCCGATACGTAGCAGTGGGGTGAAATTTTTCAGAAGTTCATTGGCTAACATGAACTTGCTTCGTTGTTTCATCTGTCCTTTACTTTTTGCATCTTTGTATTTTTCGGGTTTTGTACGGAGGTAATATCCATTCTTTCCTTTGCATCCTATTACATTTCCCAGTTTCCCTGAAAATCCGCTGAAGATATCTTCTTTTATTTTTGCCATAGTTCCTTGTATTTTATTTCTTTTTGCAAAGCTATCACAAATAATCGGTAGAAGCCTTCTGTTCTTCTTATTTCTTCTCCCTTTCCTGTTACTTTCTTTTTTTCTACATATTTTCTTCTATTCCTTTTTTGGTTTCTTTCTTCTTTTCTTTTTTTTCTCTTCCTTCCAGTTTTCTCCTTGCTAAATATCTCTTTTCTCCGTATCAAATTCGGTTTAAACTATCAAAATCATCTCTTCAACCGAATTTGTACCGAGTTAACACCGAGTTTGTACCGAATTATCTTTGTATAGTCTCTGGCTGCAACAATGTTTGAATCTCCTTCGTATCCTTTTCTCTTGCCTCGCGCGTATGTATATATATAATGTGTACCCTTCCGTGCCCGTCCACGTTCCTTCTTAAAAATATGTTCTACAACATCCTTATCAATCAGTGTTTTATGAATTAGTTTTTGAAATCCTGTGAAAAAATGCTTGATATATTTGGATTGAATAGATATATGCGCTACTTTTGCACCCGCTTTCCAAGAGACGGTAAGCCTTGCAATTGACATTCTGACAGAAACGG